>OJAR01000015.1_pt1 | contig 62925 bp, 58 predicted proteins | sample 1589431 | NCBI WGS metagenome assembly OJAR01 (sample SAMN03283242) | human gut metagenome | biome: human-associated habitat; material: feces | host: Homo sapiens | place: Peru | collected 2012 | reverse complement strand
GCTCCTGTCTGACCTTTTGGCACGATTCAATAGCATTATCCCACAGATTTGCAAACAGCGCCGTTATGTCAAGGTCATTCATAAAATCAAGAGAAAGATCCTCTACTCTGGTGTCAACCCTTATGCCCAGGCTTTCCGCCTTTGATATTTTTTGGCTGAGAACTATACTGAGTATTTGATTGGAGCATTTAAAGCCGACAAACAGCGAATCGACCTCTTTTTCAATCATTTGGCTGTATTCCTTTGCTTCACCGCTGTCTGTTTTACTGAGTTCACTCAGGATATTCATATGCTTTTTTATATCGTGAATTACCTTTCGCGATTCTTCGTATTTACTGCTGATTTCGGAGTAATTGGACAACTGCATCTGATTTTGTCGTTTTGTTAATTCCAGCTCATATTTCAGCCTGTAATAAGACGCTATCCGGTTAATGATATATGTAATATACAGATTAAGTAATATAAATCCGACAAGCAGTGTAAAAATTACTGTTCCGTCTTTTGAAGAATCAGCCTTTATTGTGAAAATATACAATATGAATATTTCAAAAACAAACAAAAATATTACCGACAGTATCTCCTGCAATTTTGTTGATTTAAAGTCGCGGTTGCATACAAGATCCGTAAATATTTTATAAATAGTTATCATTATTAATATATTCAGGGTATTGCTTATCAGCATAAGCATTGAATTTGACAGCACATCGTTAAGCGTTTGGCCGCCGATGCATGTCCAAATTACAACGGATGCAACGTCACTTGCAAGCAAAAGAAATATGAGCAACAGATTAAGCAGCAGCGAGCTTCTTATGCGTGCATTATAAAAGATCAGGCAAATTGCGTTAAAGCTCAAAACTCCGTATAAGATATTTACAATGAGTATTCCGAAATGATTTACCGCTACCATAATTAAAAAAGCGGTTATAAACAATGAAATATAAAGTGCTTTGCTTTTGTATCTGCGACCGTAGGCTTTTTTAAAAAAGAGCATCATTATCAGATTCAGTACAAATGTACACAAAGACTGCCCAAACATAGACTGTACGGTAGTGTTCATAATTTTCCCTCAAGTCTGCGAAGCTGCATTGACAGCTTTTCAAAAAAGTCTTTTTGTTTTTTCTGTGCAAGCGGAACCCATTCTCCGTCAGTCAAAAGAATTCCGTTATTTTTTTGTAGGCTTTCGACGTAATTCATATTTACTATGCAGGAGCGATGAGTCATATAAAATCTATCATCACTGAGTTTTTCAAAAATCGTAACAAGGTTTTCCTTTACTATGTATTTTTTATAGACTGTCGAAACTAAAATATTCCGTTTCTTCTCGACCATACAATACATTATTTCGCTTATCTTTTGAATTTCAACTCCGTTTTCTGTATGCAGACCGATAGTTTTGTCATCAGCGTCGCTGAGGGTTAAGAATAAATCCGAAAGCACTCCGTATATGTCCTTTGCCTCAAAAGGCTTGGTGATAAAATCAAAGGCATGAACCTTATAGGCTCTTCGCCAGTAATCGCAATAGCTTGTTATATACACTATCGGGACGTTATAATCGGTTTTTCTGATTGTTTCCGCAAGCTGAATACCGTTAAGCTCCGGCATTTCAATATCAAGAAAAATTGCGTCGTATCTTTCAAGGTTTGAAATAAGGTCCTTTCCGCATTGAAACACATTAACGTTTAATTCGATTTGGTGTTCCTTTGCAAATTGTTCTACAAGCTGTTCAAGTATGCTTCGTATTCTTTTTTCATCATCTACAATAGCAATATTAAACATAACCCTCACCTTAAATATACTTAATTTTGAAGCTAATTGTTTTTAAGGTTTTTTATGTGTCCGCATAAAAGCAGTACGCCCGATGAGATGATTGCGAGATTAGCCGCCAAAGAAAAACAGATAAATCCAAAAGCACTGAAAATTATGCTTACCGCTATCTCGATAAACAATATCAGGACGGATATTTTCTTAAACCGCCGTTTTTCATCATCATCAAGACGTTTGTTTTCGGTATCCACAGGTGAAACCCTGAAAACTATAAAAATAATCGGAACAACAAGAGCATAACTTATCCAAAGAACTATCGGATTTGCAAACAGTTTTACAATAGTCAGAGAAATACAAACCGTGCACAAAGAATATATAAAACACTTCAATCTACTCTCCGTATGATAGCCTCCTGCGTATGTTCGCAAAGATGAGAACATAAGTAAAAAAATAAGGCACTCCCAAAAGCAGCAAAACAACAAGCCCGCTACTAAAAGAGTAACCCAAAATATACCTTTAAGAAATATAATCTCGACTCCGTATCGTATTATTTCAACTTCGTCGCTTTCCTTATCGGCGGATATTAAATTTGTTATTGCATCTAATACCTTATCCATTGCCACACTTCCGTGAATCACATTTTAAATCGAAGCACACTCTGCTTTATTTACAATAAAGAGAGCTTGCACCAGATTGCAACCGGTGCAAAAGAACATTAACTCCTCAGAGGTTCGGTTGGGGATTATACTCCCGCTGAAATTCTAAGGCGTCACCCGTACCTAAAAAGCGAAGGACATTTGCACTCGGTTATAGCTTCGTCGGAAACAGAGTTATTATAACACATTATAAAGCATTTGTACATATTTTTTAAAATTTTCCATAAAATTATTAGACTGCAATCTATGCAGCCTAATAAATTCTCTATATTTAAATCAAAATTCAAATCGGAGCAATGCACTAAAAAACACCCCTGTGCCAAAGCCTTCAAAATCAACGCTCAATTTCCTCTTTGAAAAACAATATTTGATAATCACCGTAGTTTATTGTTATACTGTTTATTCCCGAATTGCTTCGCTCAATTTTAAATGTTGTTTCGGTTCCCTCGTCAAAGTACGCTGTTATCGTATCGTCATCGCTAAGCTCATATGTGCCGCTGTGAGTGCCGTCCGATATATCGCCGGGATTGAGCCAAAGGTAAAATTTCCCATCGTCTTTGAACTCAAGCAAACCGTTATAGTTAGTATAATGTGTATTGTATATCTCGTTAAGATCAACCTCGTCGCCGCTTGAATTTGTTGCGCCTGACGGCACCCAATTATAATTAACAAGCTGTGCCGCATCCGAAGAATTATAGAAATTTACCCCTATTATTATCGCCGTTGTACAGATTGCAGCCGTCAAAACAACGATTGCCGCAGTCAATATCCTTTTAGCAGCGGACTTTTTCTTTGGTTTTGGATTTTTTTCGGTATGTTTTTTAGTCTTTCTTTTTTTACTCATTTTTATCGTGCAATCAATTATAGAATCTAACGTCAATATCTCCATAGTGACCGGTAATATCCGCAGGTTCGTCGCCGTCCCATTCATTTACCGTCATAAAGAAATTTTTGTCGTTTGTATATGTCATTGTTATATCATCGTCTTCAACCAAATATGCGCCTGTATAGTCGGGAGAATTGGTAAGCGTATCTGTAAATGTACCGTCGCTGTTAAAGGTGATTACGCCGTCGGTATATTGACTGCCAAAAACCTCTTTAAGGGAGATTTCTTCTCCTGTTTCGGAATCCGTTGCACTATACGGTACATATGTTGAATTAAAGCTGCTCTTTACGGTTCCGCCCTTTGTGGGTACGACAATTTCGTCTGCTCCGTTTCCGTCTGAATCAGCCTGTGAGTCATTGTCGGGCTCTTGTGAATCCTGCGAACTCTGCTCCTGTGCATTTGTTGCGGTTTGGGTTTCGGATTCTGTTTGCAAAATGTCCGAAGCAACAGAGTTGTCAGTTGAAGGCGCGGCAGTATCAGAGTTCTTGGGGGCTTTGCCGCCGTTCAGAAAAATTATCAGTCCGATAACGGCTGCAATAACGACTACCGCAGCTACAGAAAGGATTATAATAGGTGCCTTTGAAATTTTATCATTCGGAGCGCTGTGTTTTCCTGCCATTAACTATTCTCCTTTTTTTGATTTTCATTTTTTAACTTTATTATCACGCTGCGCTTGACCATTTTTCCGTTATAATAAATATATTCATCGGAATCTTTGGTTTCATCAATGTCAATATTACGCAACAGCTCATCATACCTATTCTTTTGTTCGTTGCTTTGTTCCTCATCATCAAAGAACTTTCCGTTTCTGCGGTTTTGCATCTTTTTATCAATATTTTCAATCTTTTTATCGTTATCAACAATCATATTATACATCGGCTTAAACACTGCCGCATTTATTATAAACGAAACAAGCGAGGGCAATATAAACAGCACAAGCACGGTTGTTGCTATTATGACCGCTATATCCGTTGTGCAGCAAAACATAACCGTTGAACAAATAACAAAAAGAATGAACAATCCCAATACGGCAAAAATATTGTGCTTGATTTCTCCGAATGACATAAGCAAACTGTTTTTGTAGATATTTTTCATTGAAATATCAAAGGTAACTGTCATCGGCGGAATATAAAAAAACGCAAAAAGCAAAAACAGCACAATCAGTATTGTTATTACAAGCAAAGCGTAGAACATTCCCTGCTTTTGTGCCAAAGCCGCATAAAAAGCTATTGAATAATAGCTGAACAACAGCGACAAATACAACACGACGCCGTGGATTAAAAATCTGAGAAAGTTCTCCTTTACTCCGACAAGAAAGTCACCGAATACAGGAATACCTTCTTCGCCTCTCGCTATGTGGGCGGTGACCTGAACCACACCGGCATAAAAAGGGAATATCGGTATGACCGATAAAAACAGTATGTAATAGGCGTTAAGTCCCGTAAAATTATTTATCAGCCAAAATACCGAAAAAATAATTGCCGCCGGTACGGCAAACAAAAGGTTTGTAAATAACAGCCTGTGAAAATTATGAAAAAGGTTTGAAACTACTCTTGTTAAAGCAGTTGTTGGCTTTTCAGATGCCATTTTAACCTCCGAAAGAGGACAATCAGTCCTAAAATTTAAACGAGCCTGCAAAAAGCGTCCAAAGCGCCGTATCAAGAAGCGCCGCACAAAACGTCATTATCAAAGCTGTGAGAAATCTTGAGCTCAAAATCGAAAATCCGTCCCTGAGTGAAAATTTCGGAGCTGTCTTGCTGACAGTAGCAAAAAACATACGCTTTGAAAAATAAAACGCCGATGTCGAAAAAAGCACAAGCGCAATGCAGAACAAAAATGTGCCGGGAAGCAGTATTAAAAGATAAAATCCCACTCCCGAAAGCTGATTTGTAATAAATAAATATCCTGCGGTGATTCCTGTTCCAAAGCCTTTGAACAAAGCGGCAAACGACATTGCCGGTATTCCCCAAGGCGACATTCCGAACAAATACACTGCAAATAAAAATATAAAATCAGAAGCAAAGCAAGCGCAAAACGTACCGACAAAATTCTGCGTCATTCTTGATTTCAGGTTTGTAGTAAACAAAAAATCAAGCGACGCAAGCATTTCGGAATCGGCATTTTGGGCATAAACAGAGCCCGCCGCCAAACCAAACAATATCAGACTGACAAACATTACCTTTACGCCGTACCTTTTAAAGAAATAACGCACGTCGGAAATTTTTATCCGTCTGATACTTCCTGTGCCTGCATCGGTTTTTTTGAATGAAAATACTATGCCTTTCATAAAAACATTCCTTTCGTTTTAACGGGTCATAAATTGTAAATGATCTTGGATTGTCCCATTTAAATTTATGCGGAATGTTTTTAGTTTATGAAATTAAAATCGGAGCAATGCTACGAAGCAGGGCTTGCGAAAGATTGCAAGCAGTGCAAAGAAGCGTTAACTCCTCAGGGATTCAGTGGAAATCCCTGCACTCAGATTATTTTCCAAGCTCCTCGGCACGCTTTGTGCAGGCTTCCATAGCGTCCTGAACTGCTTCTGTAAAGCCGTGTTCCCTGAGCTTGTCAAGAGCCGCAATAGTAGTGCCGCCCTTTGAACTTACCTTTTCAATGAGCACATCGGCAGAGTCGCCGCTCTCTCTCAGCATTGCCGCAGAGCCTTCAAGAGTAGCACACACAAGGTTCATCGCTTTGTCGTAGTCTATTCCCTTTTGCTGTGCATAATCTGCCATTGCCTTTGCAAAAAGATAAATATATGCAGGACTGCTGCCGTTGACCGAGATTATCTCGTTCATATGGTCCTCGGTGATGTATTCACATACGCCGCTTCCTGCAAACATATCGTAAACTGTCTGCTTGTCCTCCTCGCTGATATTATCGGACGGACAAAGTGCCGACGCTCCTTTTTTGAGCAAGAGAGGAGTATTGGGCATCACTCTGACTACGGGACATTTACATTCAAGTGCATTTTGAACGTAGTCAATAGAAATTCCTGCGGCAATCGAAACAAATGTTGGGTTTGCCTCGGATTTTAATTTGGAAAGCACCTCGGCATAATTTTGCGGCTTTACGGCAAGCACGATAATGTCGCTTGAGTTTACAACATCAGCGCCGCTTTTTTCGATATTAACACCGAGCTTTGCAATCTCAAGGCACTTATCCTCGCTGACATCAAATATATTGATAAAGTCAGCTTTTCCGTTGTGCTGGGCTATCAGACCTTTTACAATAGCGGTTGCCATATTGCCCGCACCTATAAATCCTATGCGTTTCATTTTCATATACCTTCTTTTATATTTGCTGTATTAACATAAAAATGTTGTCAGTGAACAGATACACTGCCGTTGCGGTGGCAGGTGTATTTAAAGTCATATTTATTGCTTGAACCGTCACGGGCATAGTCGCCGTAGAAGAACATTTCGGCTTCATCAATTCTTCTGTAGAGAAGTCCCCAGTAGCATGAGCCTGCGGCGTGGTGATAAGCAAAGAAGTTGTCTATAAAGCTTTGCTTGTTGACATTATTCAGATCTCTTGAACCCGAACCACCCGATACGGAAGCGTATGTCTTGTATATGTATCCGACCGTGCCGTTTGACAGCTTGATCTTATACCAATTTGAGTTATAGGTCTTGCCGTCCGCAAAAGTAAATTTTGTATTCTGTGCCATACAGGTCAGCACGGAATATCCTGTTCCGGCACCCGAACGCAGATTAACGTAGCTGTCGTTTACATATCCGCTTGCGCCCGATGAAACAGACGAACCGCCTGATTTTGTATTCAGCAGAACATCTTTGAGGTCGGAATCATTGTAAATAGCATATGAGCCGACGTTGTAGGCAAAGCACACAAGTGCGTCAAACTGCTGTTGATTGAACTTAACATCGTTGTCAATAAGAAAATCATTGGTCTTTGAGGTGTATCCGCCTTTATTTACCGTCTGATAAAGATAAGCGTACGCCTCGGATTTGGTAATATTATTATAGAACTGTTCGTTTGACAAAACTACTTTGCCGTAACCCAGCGTAGGATCGCTTGTTATACTATCGGGAGTCACTTTTGAAAGAAATCCCTCGTAATTTGCTATGTTACCGATAACCTGATCGCTTGCTCTGCGTTCGCCCGTTACGGTAGTTTCGGTATCGGTTGAGTTTGTTACAAACGCTTCGCCCTCGCCGTTGCCCGAAGTTAGAGTCCATTTGCCGGAATTGCGAAACATTGCATATGCTTTAAATTTCCATTTTCCCGGTTTAGATAATTTCTGACTGCCGGACCAAATAAAGTTATCGCCGTCTTTTTCTTTTTTATCGGCGTTTACCGTATAAGAGGTTGAGCCGTTTGACACAACAAATCTTACTGCTGTTCTGTCCGTATCGGTAATAGCCTTAAACGATACCGCAGAGTTTTTTGGAGCGGAATTCGGAGTTGCATAAACGAACTGAACGCTGTCACGGCTTATAACCTTAATTAGGCAAGTTGCCGCTCCGCTTGATGTATAGGCAGTGATTGTTACAAAGCCTGTTGCTTTTGTATCTACAATGCCGTTTTTTACTGTTGCAATTGAAGTATTCGATGATTTCCAGCTTACGCCGGACGTTGACGAAGTTAAATACACTGATTTAAGCAAGCTCAAATTTGAAATGTTTGTACTTGATATATTTACGTTTGAGCCTCTTTTGACATTGAGTTTACAGCTTGCCGAATACTTGCCCGAAGAGGCGGTTATGGTTGCTGAGCCTGATGACTTTGCACTTACGATACCGTTTGAATCAACAGAGGCTACCGAATTATCGGAGCTTGACCACTTTACCGAGTCTGAACACCTTGCGGTAATGGCAAGCTTGTTGCCTACATAAATAGTTTCGCTTGTATTTGATAACTTTATTGATGAACCGGTATTATCACTTGAAGGTTTTGTTTCGGTGGAATTTTTATCCTCAGACGGCTTGCCTGTTGAATCTTTTGTGACATATTCCTTTACTACATAGCCTTTTTTGTCGTCGGAAAGTCTGATTGCATACCACCTTGAATTATACAGCTTAGTATCGGTAAACGTAAATTTGGTTTTTTCACGCATACAGGTAACTATTGAATAGTTAGTTCCCGCACCCGAACGCAGATTAACATAATCGGCGTTTATGTAGCCTGTTGCGTTTGAATCGGAGTTCGACGAATCATCGGATTTGGAGCCGCCGTTTGATGTTATTTTTACAAAGGTATTCTTAACATAACCCTTTTGACCGTTTGAAAGCCTAATTGAATACCAGTCCGAATTATATAGCTTTGTACTAAGCAAAGTGAATTTCGTGTTTTGGCGCATACAGGTTACTATGGAATAGTTTGTTCCTGCGCCCGAACGCAGATTGACATAATCGGCGGATATATAGCCTGTTGCATCTGATGAAGCCGAGCTGTCCGAATCATCACTCGGAGAAGAGGTTGCCTCAACATAAGTCTTCATTACATATCCCGTCCGGGAGTCTGAATTCAATTTAACCTTATACCAGCTTGAATTGTAGAGTTCGCCGTCAACAAAAGTGATTTTTGTATTCTCCCGCATACAGGTAATTATTGAGTAGTTCGTACCCGCACCCGAACGCAGGTTAACATAGTCCCCCGATATATAACCGCTTGCGTTCGCCGAAGGTGTGATTGCAGCGCTCGCCGAAAAAATCTGTATCGCACATAAAAAAGCCGAAGCCAACATAACTACAGCAAGGACTACGCATATCACCCTGACAAATAGCTTGGATTTCATAATTTCACCTTCTAAATTCTTTAATATCATCGTAAAAAATATAATTTTTCTATTGTATAGAGTCATTTAAGTCGGAGCAAAGCTTGCGACAGATTGCAAACAGCGCAAAAAAGCGTCAGCTCCTCAGAGTTTCAGTGTGAGCTAATAACTTCCGCTGAAATTCCAAAGCACCACCCACCGCCTAAGCAACGGGCGACATTTTCGCTTAAATTATAACACATAGATCTATTTTTCGCAATTAGAATTTTAAATTTCATTAAAATTCACAAAAAGAATTTTAAAATATATTAAATTTCGCTAAAGGAATTTTGGGAAATATTTCCTTATTTAAGTTTTCCAAACAATTTGCCGCGCAGCTTGCGGACATAAGCCGCAACAAACACCGTTACCGCATAATCGTAAAAAACAAAAAATATATTGCCAATGACAAGAAACGCCCACGGAATGTACACTCCGAACAGGGTGTAATCTTCATTTGGTATCGAAAGCAAAAATGTGCCTATGAAAAACGAAGCGACCGCCGCCGCATTAAAAACCGCAAGCTTTAGAAAAAACAAAAGAAACTTGTTTTTAATCTTGCTTTCAAATACATTTTTAATTATCGGATAATAACCGAAAAACGCTATAAAATAAAGCACAGCCTCCTTGTCGCCTGCAAGGAACACCGACAAAACAGAAATGACCGCAAACACGCCTATCGACCATTTTACGCCGTATTCTATAACCACCGCTATTACCAGTATCCCCGCAAAGCACGGAAGCGCATATGTACCCACAGGCACAATAGATGTAATCATCATAAGCACAACGCCGAGAGCGGCAATTATTGCACAAACGGCGATGCGAAAGGTCGATTTTTTAATTCCGTTATTCATAACAGCGTCCTTATCTGCAACAGTTACACAAACAGTTGGCGCACATCATAGCCGAACAAATATCACATACCGAACATTCAGAGCCCGACTGAGAATTGGGCTGATTAAATCCGCCGTAATTGTAGGTGCGCTGTCCCTGCATATTATTCATTGCCGCACGGTACTCCGGGTTGTTCGGATCCATATTACACGCCGTGTTAAAATAGCCGAACGCCTGTTCGCTCCAGCCTCTGCGGTACGCACACATTCCCTTGAGATAGTACCACTCGGCAGTGCGGTTGCCGTTTGGCGTTGATTCAAGCACCTGTTCAGCCTGGTCAATCATATTGCGCTGAATATAAATTCGTACATTATAAAACTGCGAGTTTGAAGAATTTGCCGACGAATAAGCGGAACTGCCCGTTGAGCCTGTTCCCTTGCCCTTTTGACGCCATTGGTTTATTGTATCATAAGCCTCGTTGACCTCTTTCATTTTTTGTTCGGCAACATCCGCAAGAGGCGAATTTGCATAATTATCGGGGTGATACTTTTTTGCAAGCTTGCGATATGCCGTCTTTATCTCTTCGTCAGTGGCGGTTTCGCTCACTCCGAGCACTTCATATGGATTTGTCATTTTTTACCTCCGTAGCTGTTTTTTCGGTTACCTTGTTTTGAACAGTCGGGAAACCGTAAAGCAACATATTATCAAAAATTCCTTTAAAATCTTTTAAATCTATAAGATTATAAGCATTATATGCCCTTGCAAGCGACTGATTAAGCACCGAAGTCATAAGCGAACATATATCCTCAGATTCAACCTTTAGGAACGGATTAAAACAACCGCTCTTTTTATCCTTTGTATAATCATCTGCGGCGTCGATAAAATATATCCACCTGCCGAGCTGGTAGCCCAATTCATAATATGTCCGCCTGTCAAAGTCGCTTTCGGCTTCAAGAGAAAGCACGCTTGCAAGCATATTTCCTGTCGGGTGAGCCGACATATCAAGAGAAAAGTCATCGGATTGTTCGGCTTTTTGCTGCAGCGTCATCATCTCCGAAACGCATTTCTCCAAATCAGGATAAATTCTCATTGCCTTTTTGTGCCAATGTGAAAAGAAAGGCAAAACGAGATAAACTGCAATTTTTTTGAAGAATCCGCTATCAACAATATCATCTTTCAGCTTATAGTAAGAGGAAATTACCGAAAGCGCCGCAGCTTTTGAATAGCAATCGCTTTTATCCTCCGCATATTTGCATTTTTTAAGCGGATTAAATCTGCATCTGCCGTCCCTAAAGCCCGAACAGCTTCTGTGAAGCGACATAAGCAGCATTGCATAAAAGGTGCAGTCATAACTGAGAATAAGTCGGGTAAGAAACGAATAATCTTTTCCGAGCTGTTTGCAAAGTCCGCAGTAAACGGACTTGTAGGCGTCATATTCACGAACCAAAAGCTCACTTTTTTGAACCTGCAAATATCCAAACACTTGTCTGCTCCTTAAATACAATTATACATTGTAATTATACAATATAATGCGAAAAATGGCAATAGAAAAGTGGATTGCAAAATTTTCTTGAAAAATTTGACGAATGATATTATACTTTTATCATATCCATACAATTTTTATTAAAACACGGTAACAAAATAATTTTTGGGCGGAGGGCGGCGAATTTCACGCAATTATGAATGTTTACGATTTTGACAAAACAATATATGACGGCGACTCGACCGCCGACTTTTACCTTTTTTCACTGAAAAGGCACAAAGGTATTTTTAAGCTTTCACCCTCGCTGTTATCGGCGTTTTTAAAATACTATGTGTTTAAAATCGGCAGTAAGACGCAATTTAAGGAAACTATGTACAGGTTTTTGACGTACTGCGACATTGACAGGGATGTTGAAGAATTTTGGAAACGGCACAAAAACAAAATTAAGGATTTTTATAAAAGACAGAAAAAAGACGACGATCTGATAATTTCTGCTTCTCCCGAATTTTTGCTTAAACCGGTTTGCAAAAATCTAATTGCCTCAAAGGTCGATAAAAAAAGCGGAAAGTACAGCGGCATCAACTGTCACGGAGAGGAAAAAGTCAGGCGTTTTTATGAAATTTTCGGCGATAAAAAAATCGACGAGTTCTATTCGGACAGCAAAAGCGACGAGCCGTTGGCAAAAATTGCAGACAAAGCGTTTATTGTAAAGAAAAACAAAATATCGGAATGGAAATTCTAAGAAAATAACGGTTGGAGCATAATACTCCAACCGTTTTGCGTGTACCAAAGCTCATTCGGAATTACAGCAGCTGCAATGCGGCTCTGAGGTTCCGCTATCAGAATCAATCGGGCTTGGCGGGAAGAATGAATCCGTCGGGAATTCAATCTGGCTGAATACTTCGCACGGATCATCGGTTTTTACGGCGCACTCTTTGCGCGGAACACAGAAATCATACGACGGTATCAAGAGCTGTACGTTGCGCTGAAGTCTTGTAATCGTGAAAATTCCCAGCGTTACAAGAACCTGCTTTTCTACCGGAGCAGAAAGTTCTCCTCCGATAGCGTCAATCAAATAACTTGGAATATACGGTAGACTTACATTCTCTTCAGGCTTCACAAGCTTTGACGATAATCCCATTGGATTGGAAACGTTTACGGTTGCCTTCGGCAAGCTTCCCTCTTCGGGCGAACAACAGGTATTGGGTGAATATCCTGCAGTTTCGGATGCATCACTCGCAAAGGATTTTATATCCCCCGAGCTGCCGTAAAGCACTACTCTTTTACCGTAGGTTGCAACGCCGTTGATTGTTGTCGGCAATGAACCGCTTCCCGAATAAATGTCACAGCAAACCGAAAAGTAGAATACCATATCTACAGAATAAAATCCGGTATGGAATGCAACGGAATCTACTTTTACAATTGCATTTGACACACTTGCTTTGTTCAAACGAACAGAAGTCGCCTCTTCCACAAGCCTTTGATTCTGTGCAGAAAAATACACAGGCAGATTACTCAGACAATCCTTTGCACAGCAACTGTCATAGATTCGCGGAACGTCTACGCAAACGGAATCAAAGTCTGCTCTTTGACCGATGTCGCTTTTAGCAGAAGTCTGTTCCAAATCTAAAGATGCATCTGGCATAAAAATTACCTCCATATTAAGTATTAACAGGCTAAATATCGCTCTGTAACAATACATTTTATGGAGGTTTTTGATTTGTGTGAAGAATATAAGGAATTTGTGATTATATTTTTTCCATCTTGCTGAAATTAGCCATAAGGTTTTTAGTTCCTTTTTCAAAGGCTATCTCAAGCAACGTATCGTTGCCCATTTTTTCGGCTTTCATAACCATTCCTTTGCCGAAAACCTTGTGCAGCACTGTGTCACCGACATTATACACAACGCCCGACTTAACGGCAGGCTTTTTATACAGCGACGGATTATATGCGGTTTTGGGCTTTGATGAACCGACCGATATTTTATCGGGTTGAGATGAATAAGAAGATGATTGCACAAATTTTTTGTTTTCTTCGGTTATATTGATAAGTTCATCAGGAATTTCGTTGAGAAAACGTGACGTCTTGTTATATGACGTTGAACCGAATAACATTCTTGAACGTGTTTTTGTTAAATACAGCTTTTCCTTTGCCCTTGTTATGCCGACATATGCAAGTCTGCGTTCCTCGCCGATTTCATCGGGATTTATAATAGAAGCATATGACGGGAAAATTCCGTCCTCCATCCCCGTTATAAACACAACAGGGAATTCAAGTCCCTTTGCGCTGTGCAGAGTCATCATTACACAGGTGTCGGCGTCTGCATCGTAATTATCAATATCGGTCTGGAGCGAAATTTCCTCAAGGAAAGAAGAAAGATCGGCTTCATCGGCGTAGTCCTCTTCAAATTTGATGATATTTGAGAGAAGCTCCTCGATGTTTTCTATCCTTACATCGGCGTTTTCTTTTTCATTTTTAAGATAAGTTCTGTAATTTGTATGCTCGATGATAAGATTATATAATTCTGCAAGAGAATAATCTCCGCTTTGCTCAGCCTCAATAAGCCCGTCAATAAGGCTGACAAACTCTTTGAGCTTTGCCGCTGAACGGGAGAGCGCAGGAAAATCATCGGCGTTTTTGATAATATTGTAAATGCTTTCGCCGAGTCCTGAGGCAATCTCGGCGGCAGTTGACACGGTTTTTGTGCCTATTGAGCGTTTCGGCACATTGATTATACGGCTGAGTCTTACGTCGTCGTGCGGATTGTTTATCACCTGCAAATATGCCACCATATCCCTGATTTCTTCACGGTCATAGAACCTGTGACCGCCGATTATACGGTGTGGAACTCCCGAACGTGACAATGCCTGCTCAATAGCGTTTGACTGAGCGTTGGTGCGGTAAAGCACGGCAAAATCCGAAAATTTGCGACCGTCTGCAACACCGTCAAGTATTGTGTTTGCAACAAAATTTGCTTCGTCACGCTCCGTTTCGCAAAAGTGAGCTTCTATTTTATCTCCCTTAGGATTTTCCGTCCACAGGGTTTTACCCTTACGCATTGTGTTGTTTGAAATAACTTCATTTGCGGCGTTGAGTATATTTTGCGTACTGCGGTAATTCTGTTCAAGACGAATTATTTTTGCTCCCTTAAAGGTGTTTTCAAACGAAAGGATATTTTCTATAGTTGCTCCTCTGAATTTGTATATACTCTGGTCGTCGTCGCCCACAACACAGATATTTCCGTATTTTTCGGCAAGCATACTGACAAATTTGTACTGAACCTTGTTTGTGTCCTGATACTCGTCAACCATTATGTACTTAAACTGATTTTGGTAGTAGCCGAGAATTTCGGGACATTGTTCAAAAAGCAAAACAGTGTTGCAGAGTAAATCGTCAAAATCCATTGCGTTTGCGGTTTTTAGCCTTGACTGATAGATTTCATAGACCTTTGCAACAGAAGCCTTGCGGTTGTCATAGCCCGCCTGACTTAACATTTCGGAGGGTGTAAGCATTTTATCCTTTGCTTTTGAAATTTCGGAAAGCACCGCCTTTGCAGGCAAAATCTTTTCGTCGATATTAAGCTGTTTCATTATATCCTTGACGAGCCTTTTCTGGTCGTCGGTCGCATACACGGTAAAATGGCTTGTATAGCCTATTCTGTCGCCGTAGCGGCGTAAAATTCTTGCACAGGTAGAATGAAAGGTTGCCGCCCAAATATCATTTCCGCCCTCGGGAACTGTTGCGCAAATGCGCTCTTTAAGCTCGCCTGCCGCCTTGTTGGTAAAGGTTATAGCAAGAATATTCCACGGATTGCAAAGCTCCGACTGCAATATATAGGCTATTCTGTTGACAAGCACGGTAGTTTTGCCCGAACCTGCGCCCGCAAGAATAAGCAGTGGTCCCTCTGTTGAAAAAACCGCCTGCTGCTGCATTTTGTTCATATGAGAAAATTTTTGTTTGATTTCGTTTTGCGTCATAAGCTCTCCTGAATAATATGTAGTTAAAAATGCATATACAAAAAAAGCTTCCCGTTGGGGAAGCTTGAAGTGTTAAAACCTTTGAAGCGGCAAACTGAGCAGATTAACATTCAAGGTTTCCGCCATATATGATAAACTATTACATTTTTGCAGTAACTGCAAAAAATAACGCCGCCAAAAGACGGCGTTATTACAGTTGGTCGAGGTGACAAGATTCGAACTTGCGACCCCATCGTCCCGAACGATGTGCGCTACCAAACTGCGCTACACCTCGTAATAAAAAAGCCCCGAAAATTTTCGGGGCTGTGGCTGTGGAATAGGGATTCGAACCCCAACAAACAGAGTCAGAGTCTGTCGTGCTACCGTTACACTATTCCACAAAATCCTATTGCATCTTTTTGTGCAACGATAGTTATTATAAGGCAAAAATATGAAAATGTCAATACCAATAGCAAAAATTTTTATTTTTTTCTTATCCTTATATCGCTGCCCAAAAAATCAAGTTTGTCTGCATCCCCGACTATTCGTGAAACAAAACGCTGTGTATAATTCTTTTCAAGCTCACGCATAGTCAAATTTGTATTAATTATTATCGGTTTGTTTAAAAGCATACGGGAATTAAAAATACCGTAAAGCTGAGATATGTAGTACTGATTTTGCATTTCTGTTCCCAAATCGTCAACTATCAAAAGGTCACAGTTTGTAAGCATATTGATTATTGCATAGTCGTCTTCCTTTTTTGAACGAAACGCCTTTTCAAACTGTTGAGTAAGCGACGGCGCAGAAACATAAATAACTCCAAAGCCCTTTTTGATAACCTCGTTTGCTATTGCAAGCGAAAGGTGGGTTTTTCCAAGTCCCGTTGAGCCTTTCATAAGCAAACTTTGCGAATGGGGGCTGAATTCTGCGGCATAGCTTTTGCAGTGCCTGAGTATTTTTGACATTTGGTCGTAGGGTGAAATACCGACCGACGTATCAACAGTTTTTGAATAGTAATCAAGACTGAAAGATTCAAAAGTAGACAACGACAGGGGCGCAGACCTGTTCAGCTCCTCACAAGCGCAGGTTACAAGCATTTGCTTTAAGCAGGAGCAGACAACGGTTTTTCCGTTTTCTTCTATGTATCCGCTGTCGCTGCACCTTGAGCAAAAATAATGCGGCTCGAAAACGTCTGTCGGATAACCGTTCCTTGTGAGAATTTCAGAAAGCTCTGCCTGCAGGGCAAGGTTTTCGTCACGAAGCTTTTTCATCTCTTCAACAACATTTTTTCCGCCGATTACTGCACGGGCGGCACGCACTCCGCTTGATGAAATTTGCCTTTCAAGCTCTTTTGTTTGCGGAAGCCTTTTATATATTTCCTCTCTGCGGCGATCAGCGTCCCTTTCGGCTTTCAAACGCCGCTGAAAAAGTCGGTCTGCCGCATTTTTATATACATTGCTGCTGTATCCCATATTAACCTCCTGCCTGAGTATCAGTCGTCAAGTATATTAATCTTTTCAAGCTCGTCAATATCATACGACGCTTTGCGTGACGACATTTTTGCGTCAGACTTTTGCTCGGATTTTTTGAGTTCTTCAATAGTTTTTATGTTGCCTGCGTTCCAACGCTTTAAGATTCCGTCTATATAATTAAACTTTACCGTTCCTTTTTGGTCAACGCATCTTTCGTAGGCTTCTCTAAGCATTTCGGGTGAGAATTTCCACTCCCCTACCCATTTTTGACTGTATTCAAGCTGTTTTTTTGTGGGTGAGCCTATGTTTTGAATTCCGAAGGCTGTCGATACTATAGAAAAATAGGTGTTGAGCTGTTTGGTAATGCGTATCTTATTATCAGCCGCCTCAACCGAATATATTCCGTCGTCTGCCCACGAAACGCCAACCTTTTCTATTGTACGCATATTGCCTTTATCTATGCTGATACAATACTGAATGAGCATAAGTATTACGTCGAGCGGAAGACCGCAGGTATCTTTGAGCATTAAAAGCGTTGAGCAATCCGAATTTGAAAGCGTTTTGCCAAGAGCCGACTGCGCTTCTTCAACAAGTATCCTGAGTTCGCTGTCAACCGCAAGCCTCTGAGAAGTAAACACATAGTCGGGTTTCTGAGGCTTTGTAACGGCAAAATGCTGCTTAGCTTCATTTACCCGAGCAGAAATTTCCTGAACGGTTTCGGGCTTTGCAGGTTCATTTGTTTTATGTTTTATTTCTTCTTTGGAATTATTATTGATTGGGCTTATTTCTCTTGCAGAATTATTATCAGACGGTTTTATTTCGCTATCAGAATTATCCTGTGCAAGAGCATATGTATCCTCACTTTTTTGCAGGATTCCCATATTCACCCAATAGTCCAATGCTTCGGGAATATCGGTAACGTTTACACCCGTTGCTTTTGAAATCGTGCTGTCGTCAATATCGTTGTCTGAATTTCTCAGCACAAACAGCAGCACTTTTAGTTTTACACCGTCGGAAAATTTAAGCCCCTCGTCAACTACCTTTGACGGAACGGCAAAAACCGACCTCCAAGCTCCTAAATTAAGCTTTACTGACATCATATCTACTTCCTGATCTTGTTTGTTATGAAAATAGTATAACATAAATTTCAGCGTGTAAATAATAAAATAGAATTATATAATATTTTTATCTGCTCACATTTAAGAATATGAAAAAGCACCTCTGCGGTAGCCGTTATCGGCATATAAATCACAGAGGTGTTGTTTTTGATTATTTTGAAATAAAGTAGTTCATCATTGTAAAGCCCTTGGCAATATAATTGCCGGTTTCTTTTGCCTGCTTTTCGCAGAAACAGGTAACACCGCTTTCAACCTCATTTTTGCTGTCATAAATCAGATAAGGAACGGGGTTTGATGAATGTGTGCGGATATTAAGCGGAGTTGGATGATCGGGGCAAACAAGCACTGCAAAATCACCGTTTTCTCTTAAATACTCGGTAACGGGAGCAAGTATATGCTTGTCGATAAGCTCGATAGCCCTTACCTTATTTTCGGCCTCGCCTCGATGACCACATTCATCGGGAGCTTCAACGTGAATATAAACAAGGTCGGCGCCGTTTTTAAATTCATTTATCGCAGCACGGCATTTGCCGTCAAAGTCGGTGTCAATATAACCTGTTGCTCCGTCAACGTCAACGCTGTTCATTCCCGCACATATAGCTATTCCCTTGAGCAGATCGACCGCCGAAATCATACTTCCCTTTTTGCCGAACTTTTTGTAAAAATCGTCAAGACGGGGCTTTGTACCCTCACCCCAAAGCCAGATTGAGTTTGCGGGATTTTTGCCCTCTGCAATTCTTTTTTTGTTTATCGGGTGATCCTTGAGCAGGTCATAGCTTTTTTTCATAAGCTCATAAAGCTCTGCCGTATGCTCTCCCTTTGGAATATACTCGGTTATTTTGCGGTTTGAAATATCGTGAGGCGGCGTAAGCTCGCCCGGATGCGGATCGCCGTTCTTCCAAACAAGGCAATGGCGGTATGAAACGCCGGGATAAAAGCTGAAAGTATCGTTGCCTAATTTTTCCTGAATATAACCTACAAGCTCCTTTGCCTCATCGGTTGAAATGTCGCCTGCACAATAATCTACCATTGTCTTGTCGGCATAGTTCGGCTCGTCCGAAAGCGTAACAAGATTACATCTGAGGGTAACATCGGTATCCTTCAGGTCGATTCCTATGCTTACCGCTTCAAGCGGAGAACGTCCGCTGTAATATACGGCAGGCTCATATCCGAGCACAGAGAGGTTTGCAACATCACTGCCCGGCTTTAATCCGTCTGCAACGGTCTTAACCATTCCTACCTCAGCCTTTAAAGCAAGGCTGTCCATACAAGGCTTGTCTGCCAATTCCATCGGCGTTGCACCGTTAAGCATTTCGGACGGCTCATCTGCCATTCCGTCACAAAGCATTACAAGATATTTCATCAAATCATTTCCTTTTTGAATTAACTGTATATGTATGGCGGCAAAATACCGCCGAAGTTTTACTTTTGCAGGGTTCCGAGACTTGCACATTTGAGATATGCATTTATAAAGCCGTCAAGATCGCCGTCCATTACCGCCTGAATGTTGCCTGTTTCATAACCCGTGCGGTGATCCTTTACCATTGTATATGGCATAAAAACATAACTGCGTATCTGAGAGCCCCAGGTTATTTCCTTTTGAACGCCCTTGATGTCCTCAATCTTTTCAAGGTGTTCACGCTCTTTTATTTCAACAAGCTTTGAAATAAGCATTTTCATGGCGACGTCACGGTTTTGATATTGGCTTCGTTCAACCTGGCTTGCAACAACTATGCCCGTAGGAATATGCGTAAGACGAACTGCCGATGAGGTCTTATTGACCTTCTGACCGCCTGCACCGCTTGCACGGTATACGTCCATTTTTATATCCTCGGGAGCTATATTTACTTCTATGTTATCGTCCATTTCGGGCATTACCTCAAGCGAAGAAAAGCTTGTGTGACGGCGTCCCGCCGAATCAAACGGAGATACACGCACAAGGCGGTGAACTCCCGCCTCGCTTTTAAGATAACCGTAGGCATTTTCACCCTCGATAAGAAGCACTGCGCTTTTAAGCCCTGCTTCATCGCCGTCAAGGTAATCAACCTCCTTGACCTTAAAGTTATGAGCCTCAGCCCAGCGTGTGTACATTCTGTACAGCATTTCAGCCCAATCCTGAGCCTCTGTTCCGCCCGAACCTGCGTGGAACGTCAAAATTGCGTTATTTTTGTCATATTCACCTGTCAGCAAGGTCTGTAAGCGCTGCTTTTCCAGGTTTTGTTTTACGGCTTCAACCTCATTCTGAGCCTCCTCCAAAAGGGAAAGATCTTCTTCCTCGTTGGCAAGCTCAATAAGCGCCGCCGTATCCTCATATTTTGCGACAAGGGTTTCATAAGCTTCAACCTTGCCTTTAAGTGCGCCTGTTTTTTGAAGCACCTTTTGCGATTTTTCTACATCGTCCCAGAATCCCGGCTCGGTAGCCTTGAGTTCGAGCTGCTCAATCTCCGACTTCATTCCGTTCATTCCGAGTGCGTCGGACAGGTCGTCGATTTCAGGCTTAAGCGCCTGTAAAGAGAGTAGTAATTCTTCAAATTGTACCATTTGCATATACCTTTCTCTGTTTAATTTATTCTAATATGATATTCAAAGCAGATAACATTGCACTTAGATTATACCAAATTATAGATGAATTGTAAACTTTAATTTGATAAAAATAATTGTAACTGAATCATTGTTGCATTTCACAAAAAAATTTGTTATAATTTTATATGTAAAAGAGTATATGGAGGAAACTATGGAATTTACCGAATATAAATGCCCGATATGTAACGAACAATTCAAGTCGGGCGACGATATTGTCGTGTGCCCCGAATGTGGTACTCCTCAGCACAGAGAGTGCTACGAAAACTTAGGTCACTGCTTTTATGAAAGTAAGCACTCCGAGGGCTTTTCGTTCGGAGAAAACGACGGTGAAAGCACCGACGGCAGCGACGGCGAAACCGAGGGAACCGTTATTTGTCCCATGTGCCGCAAGGAAAACGACAAAACCTCTTTTTACTGCAAAAAATGCGGCTATCCGCTTAATGCAGAGGACAGAAAAACCAATCAGTCGTCCAACAACTCTCAGCAGCCGTTTACTCAGGGGACTCCGTTCGGCTATGCAGGCTCAGGAATGCCTGCCTTTGATCCGCTTGCAGGTCTTGACAGCGAACAGGAGATTGCAGATAATGTCACCGTAGGCGAAATGTCAAAGTTTGTCGGGAAATCCACGCAATATTTTTTGCTTGTATTTAACAAAATTAAAAGCTTCGGAAGTTCAAGATTTAATTTTGCGGCATTTCTTTTTTCGGGGGTATATTTCCTTTACAGAAAAATGCTCACCCTGGGAATTATCCTTTCAGCGCTCACAATCGGACTGACTATCGCCGAGGCGTTGGTGTTTATTTCTCCCGAATATCAAAACTGCATAGCAACGCTGCTAAGCTCGGAAAGCGGCACTCAGATGCTTTACTCGATGTCGCTGGGGTCAATGTTTTCGCCGAGCGAGCTGTTTCTCATATACTCGCCTTATGTTATTTCGATTTTAAGAGGCGTTATTATGCTAATCAGCGGATTCGTTGCAAACCGCACCTATTACAAGCACTGCACAAAAAAAATAAATGCAATTAAAAGCAAATTTAACGACACATCAGCTTCAAAAAAACTTGAAGCCGCAGGCGGAGTTAATCTGCCGCTTGCTGTCTGCGTCGGAATTGCAAGCCTGGTAATTAACTACATTCCGTTATTTATGTGAATTTTTTGATGATACAAATTGGAGGATAATATGAAAATTACAAAAGCTGTCATTCCCGCCGCAGGGTTTGGTACAAGGGTATTGCCCGCAACAAAGAATATGCCTAAGGAAATGTTCCCCATTGTTGATAAGCCGACAATACAATACATTGTTGAGGAAGCTGTCAATGCAGGAATAACCGATATTCTTATAATCACAAACAGAGGCAAGGACCTTATGGAGGATCATTTTGACGCCTCGCCCGAGCTTGAAGCTCTGCTTGAAAAAAGCGGGAAAACCGAGCTTTTGAAAACAGTACAGAGCATTTCAAATCTCGCAAACATAAGCTTTATAAGGCAAAAAGAAATGAAAGGACTCGGTCACGCAGTTCTTAAAGCCAAATCGTTTGTAGGAAACGATCCGTTTGCGGTAATGTACGGCGACGGAGTTATTATAAGCAAAACTCCGGCTATCAAACAGCTTATTGACTGCTACGGAGAGTACGGAGAAGGCGTTATCGGGGTTAAAAAGGTTGACGAAAAGGATATTCACAAATACGGCTCGCTCAAGGTTGAAAGGCTTCACGACAATGTTTTCAAATGTACAGATATGATAGAAAAGCCTCAAACAAAAGAGGCTGTTATGTCCCTGTATTCGATTCTTGACAGATGCGTTTTGCCGGCAGAGATATTTGAGATATTGGAGCATACAAAGCCCGGTATCGGCGGAGAAATTCAACTTACGGACGCTATGCGTGAAATAGCCGTTACAAAGGGTATGACTGCCGTTGAATTCGAGGGCAAAAGATATGATATAGGCAACAAGTTTGGAATTTTGCAGGCTCAGATAGAGGTCGGTCTTGCTCACCCCGAAACATCTGAACAGCTGAGGAAATACATTAAAGACATTGCAAAGACTCTTTAATCCCGTAACATATTAATATATTATCTGAGTACAAAGGCTGTATCTGCACGGTACGGCTATTTTGTTGCAACAAAAAAGCGCCGATAAAACCGACGCTTTTGGAGCTGGAAACGTGACTTGAACACGCGACCTGCGCATTACGAATGCGCTGCTCTACCAACTGAGCTATTCCAGCAAATGCTATTAAAACAAATATCAATTTTTAAGATCCGAAATCTATTATACAATATCTCGTTAAATTTTTCAATACCAAATTTTAATTATTTAAAACAACTGCGTACCGCAAAAGCAATACGCAGCTGTTTTAATTTTTTTGCCGTCAGTGGAATGAAAACAATCCTTTTTTCTCATAGGGTAATTTTGATACTGACACGACCTTATAGCCTGTATGCTCTATCGTCTGTCTGAGTTTTTCTTCATCAATATCATTTTCAGTAATTATCTCCGTCTGCCCTTTTGCGTGACTTGATTTTACCTTTTTGACTTTGAAATTTTGACGAATTGCGTCGTTAATGTGGCTTTCACACATTCCGCACATCATTCCGTCAATTTCAACTGTTGTTTTTACCATTATGATACTTCCCTTCTGAATTTTCAGGTTTGTTTGAATATCTGAGCAACCTTTTCTTTAATGCGCTGACAGACGCCGAATATGTTGCTACTGCGGCTAAGGCACAGCAAATTTCAACAGGCTCCATTATTCTGCTCCTTTCAGCGCCTCTACCATATCAATCTTTTTGTTCTTGCGGGCAACCATAAAGCTGACAAGCAGAGATACTCCGAACGTCATAGCGGCGGTAAGAATAAACGTAAGCGGAGAAAGCGCCAGCTTCATTTCATACTCCGATGCGAGTGCGTTGATAAGATAGTCAAGCGTCCATACGCCAAGCGGTATTCCGATCATCACACCGATAAACGTTACCCACAAATTCTGACCTGTCATAAGGTTTCCGATACGTTTATCTCTAAATCCGATGACCTTCAGCGTTGCCATTTCACGGTACCGTTCCGTATAGCTCATTACGCCGAGATTATAAAGCACGACTATTCCCAGAATAACTGCGCCGGCAATCAGCAATATTACGGAAACATTAAGAATCGACATAAACGAATCAAAGGATTCCGTTATCATCTGTTTTGACTGAACGCTTTTTATTGCATTGTCACTGTCTATATCCGCTTTTTCGACCTTTGTATAGATAGTATCCGTAGAATAAGGTATGCCGAGCTTTTCTGCATATTTCGGGGTGATAATGATACCCTCTGACATAGAACGCACAAAACCGTTAATTTTGAGACTGTATTCATCGTCCGAACCGTACGGGCTGATTGTTATAGTATCGCCTGCGGAAAGGTTGTAGTCCCTTTCATAACGTTTGCAAAGATATGCACCGTCGTCCTTTAAGTCAACGTAGTTGTCGTCGGCATCGGGGAAGCGGACATAATCGTTTTGCACGCTGTAAATGCTAAGTGACGACGCCTTGCCCTCATATTCTATGCTGACCGATCCGCTGTAATCACCGTCATATTTATCTATCAAGTCGTTTTTCTGTTCGTCGGTTGCATCCTCTGCTATATTGATTATAGATGAATACCTTGCCCCTTCTTCATAGAACACGTTAAGAAACGCCTTAGTCGTGTCGTTCATTCCGAGCGCACCGATAACAAGCACTGTACATCCGATAACACCGATAAGGCTCATAGCTGTTCTTGACTTATGACGCATGGAATCTCGCATATTCCAGCGTGTACCAAACGGCAGCTTGTGGAACAAAGAGGTCTTTTCAATAAGCATCGGTTTCATTTTTTTGGGAGAATACGGGCGCAGGGCGTCTGCGGCTGTGCCCTTGAGCATCTTTTTAACCGACAAAAATCCGATAAAGGTAAGCAACAATACTATTGCTATCATTACAACCACGCAGAACCACGGCATAGGAAGCTCCCAATACGGCAAATCAAAATATGTGCCCATTGCTCCGTTCGGATTCATCATATACCAAGCGATAAGGTATCCGAGTCCGAAGCCTAACGCAACTCCGATTAAGCCTATCATAAGCGCATATGACGTGTAGTGAAGCATAATCCGCTTGTCTTTAAAGCCAAGCGCCTTTAATGTACCGATTTGCGTTTTTTCTTTTGCCGTAAGTCTGTGCATGGTTGTTACCATAGTAAGCACGGCAATGAGCAAAAACAGTACCGGAAGAATGGAACCCATTGTCTGTCCTTCTTCCGCCTCGCCCTGAGCCGAGCTGTAAGAGTTGTTTTCGTCCTTTGTCAGGATAAGCATAGTTTTTCCGAAGCTGTCATCGACCTTATCCATAAAATCGCTTTTTTCAAGATCCGAGATAACATTCAGCTGAGGATAAAACGGCATTTTTATTATATCCTCATACATTTTTGGCGATATATACGCAAAGCCGTGCGTGGAATAATCGGGCATTATCTGGGTTTTATCACGAACGCAGATAAGATACTCGCCCGATTTAATCAAACCCTTTACCTTGCCTGTAAAATCAAAGGTCTTATAGCTGAGCGTCAGCTCATCGCCGACCTTTATTCCGTTGCTTTCGGCATATTTATCCGAAATCCAAATGCCGTCTTTACTGTCCTTGTCATATTCCTCACCGTCGATAAGGACAAAATGCGAAACGTTTTCGTTTTCGGTTACGGTAAGTGTTACACTGTCGCCGTCGTATTCCTTTACGTCCGCATTCACCGACAAAAACCGAGAAACCTCGTCTATTCCGTCAATATTCGACACATTTTCAGCGTTCTCCTCAGAAAAGCCCTCGTCTGACATTATGCGGTAATCTGCAAAATCAGAATCCGAGAAGAATTTCTGCGTATTTTCCTTAATGCTGACCCACTCCATATTAAATCCGACAAACATTCCCGTACCGAGTGCGATCATTATTATCATTGAGATAAACTGAGCCTTGTAAAGCCCCATTGTTCTCCAAAGCTTTTTGAATAACATACGCTCACCTCTTACCAGTCTATCTCATCAGCCGAGGCAGGGTTTTGCTGATCTTCCTGCGAAACAATTCTGCCGTTTTTTACACGAATAACAACGTCAGCCATTTTAGCGATATTTTGGTTGTGAGTTACAATAACAATAGTCTTTCCGTAGTCTCTCGCCATTTTGAGCAAGAGCTTTAGCACGAGCACACCTGTTTCGGAGTCGAGCGCACCCGTAGGCTCGTCGCACAAGAGTATCTTTGGATTTTTAGCAAGCGCACGGGCTATTGATACTCGCTGCTGTTCACCGCCCGAAAGCTCCGACGGAAAGTTTTTGAGATGATCGGAAAGACCTACCTCCTCTATCATCTTTGTGGCGGAAAGCGGATCGGGAGCAATTTCCTTTACGAGCGTAACATTTTCATGTACGGTCAGCGTCGGTATAAGATTATAAAACTGGAATACAAAACCCACCGTTGCGGCACGATAGTCGGCAAGTTCATCGTTTGAAAGAGTTGAAATATCCTTGCCCTGAACATATATCTTTCCGCTTGTGGGACTGTCAAGTCCGCCCAGCATATTAAGCAACGTACTTTTTCCCGCGCCGCTCGGTCCGAGAATAACAACAAATTTTCCCTCGTCAAGCGACATATTAACGCAGTCAAGCGCTTTTAATTCGTGATCGCCGCTTTTGTATATGCGACTTACGTTTTTGAATTCAACTATAGCCATAAATTCCTCCTTAAAATTACAAACAATATTGAGTTAGCCTATGCTTACCGATTGACAAAATTCAGGGAGATACAGCTACTGTATCTCCCCAAACATAGATTTAGTGCTTATGGCACGAGCCTTTCATCGGGCAACAGCCGCAGTTACAGCCGCAGGAGGATTTGCCCTTCCTTTTATTTTTTACAAGGAAAATTATTATCAATGCGACAACAGCCGCAAGTACAAGACTGATAATTATCGTGCCGATATTCTGAACGATCCATTCAAACATAATTTTACCTCCTAAAATCTTATTAATTTAATTAAGCAGTATCAAACTTTAACCTTTTGCGTAAGCTTTGTAGCCTCGTGATACTTCTTGAAGAACAGCATATAAATCATAAATGCAAGCACTGCGATTGCAAAGATGAGTCCGATAACGTTAAGGTTACCTGTAAAAATGCTGCCGAACTGGTAAATCATCAAAGAGATTGCATAAGCGAATAAGCACTGATAACCGATTGCAAACCAAGTCCATTTTGCGCTGTTCATTTCACGCTTGATTGCGCCCATTGCTGCGAAGCACGGAGCACAAAGAAGGTTGAATACAAGGAATGAGAAGCCTGCGATGCCCGTGAAGGACGCAGCCATTTCTGCATAAACATTGCCCGAAGCTCCGTAGAGAATACCAAGAGTACCAACAATGTTTTCTTTTGCAACAAGACCTGTGATAGTTGCAACGGCTGCCTGCCAGTTGCCCCAGCCGAGCGGTGCAAACATCCAAGCAATTCCGTTTCCGATTGCCGCAAGAATAGAGTAGTTGAGTTCGTCCTCGGCAAGCATACGGAATGTGCCGTCAACAAAACCGAAGTAAGAAGTAAACCATACGAGTATAGTTGAAAGAAGAATGATAGTTCCTGCCTTTTTGATAAACGACCAGCCTCTTTCCCACATTGAACGCAGTACGTTTGAAACTGTAGGAATGTGGTATGCAGGAAGCTCCATAACGAACGGAGCAGGGTCGCCTGAGAACATTTTTGTTTTCTTAAGCATAATACCCGAAACAATGATTGCAGCCATACCGATAAAGTACGCTCCTGTTGCAATCCACGGTGAGCCGCCGAAGATAGCGCCTGCTATCATAGCGATAAACGGCTGTTTTGCGCTGCACGGGATAAATGTTGTTGTCATAATTGTCATACGGCGATCACGTTCGTTTTCAATGGTTCGTGAAGCCATAATGCCGGGAACGCCGCAGCCCGTACCGATAAGCATCGGGATAAACGATTTACCCGAAAGACCGAATTTTCTGAACACACGGTCGAGTACAAATGCGATTCTTGACATATAGCCGCAAGCCTCAACAACGGCAAGCAAGAGGAAGAGGACAAGCATCTGAGGAACAAAGCCGAGGACTGCGCCTACACCGGCAATGATACCGTCAAGGATAAGTCCCTTTACCCAATCGGCTGCATTAACGGCGTCAAGTCCGCTTTCTGCAAGCTGCGGAATACCGGGTACCCAAACACCGTAGTCTGCCGGATCGGGTTCGTCAAAACCGTTTTCTTCAACATAGCTTACTGCGTCTTTAAATGACATTCCAACGGTCGAATCTTCATCCGCATCTTCGGGAATTTCATTATAATATGCGGTTTTGTCTATATTTGCAAGTGTTTCTTCATCCTGAACGGTTATTTCTGCCGTATCAGATTCGGGCTTGAATGTTCTTAACTCGGCAAGTGCTGCGTCCGGATCAAAATCTTCAGCCTCGGTATCAATATCGGCAAATGCCGTTACAGCCTCCATTGCGGCGGTATACTCATCGGAAACCTCAGTGTACTGACCTGAGCCTATACCGAACAGATGCCAGCCGTCGCCGAACAAACCGTCGTTTGCCCAGTCGGTTGCCGCAGTTCCGACAGTAACCATTGATATGTAATAGATAAGGAACATTACAACCGCAAATATCGGAAGTCCGAGCCAACGGTTAGTAACTATTTTATCTATCTTATCGGAAGCGGTGAGCTTTCCTTTGTTCATCTTTTTGTAGCATGACTTAATAACAGACGCAATGTAGATATATCTTTCGTTTGTTATAATACTTTCTGAGTCATCGTCCATTTCTTTTTCGGCAGCTTTGATGTCCTCCTCAACGTGAGCGAGCGTCTGTTTGTCGGCTTTAAGCTGTTCAAGAACCTTGTCGTCACGCTCAAACACCTTGATAGCGTACCATCTCTGCTGTTCTTCGGGCATTTCATGAACGACAGCTTCTTCAATATGTGCTATTGCGTGCTCAACAGGACCTGAGAATGTGTGCATCGGAATGGTCTTGCTGTTTTTAGCCGCATCTATTGCAGCGTCTGCCGCTTCCATAACGCCTTTGCCTTTAAGTGCCGAAATTTCAAGAACCTTGCAGCCAAGCTGACGTGAAAGCTCTTCAATATTGATCTTATCGCCGTTCTTTCTTACGATGTCCATCATATTGATTGCTACGACTACAGGAATACCAAGCTCTGTGAGCTGGGTAGTAAGGTAAAGGTTACGCTCAAGGTTAGTACCGTCGATGATATTAAGAATAGCGTCGGGGCGTTCACCTATAAGATAGTTTCTTGCTACGACCTCTTCAAGGGTATACGGTGAAAGAGAATAAATACCGGGAAGGTCGGTAATAACAACACCGCTGTGCTTTTTGAGCTTACCTTCCTTTTTCTCTACCGTAACGCCGGGCCAGTTACCGACAAACTGATTTGAGCCTGTCAGTGAGTTAAACAATGTGGTTTTACCACAGTTTGGGTTACCCGCAAGGGCAATTCGTAAATCCATAGTAATTTCCTTTCTGATAAAATTAGCTCAAGCTAACTGTATGATTGAAAAATAAGGGAAATTCCCTTTGAAGCAATTACTCGATCTCAATCATTTCAGCATCGGCTTTTCTGAGCGAAAGCTCATAACCTCTGACTGTTATTTCGACCGGATCTCCAAGAGGCGCTACCTTGCGTATGTAGATTTCAACACCTCTGGTTATGCCCATATCCATGATACGGCGTTTTACTGCACCTTCGCCATGCAGCTTAACCACCTTGACGGTCTGACCGACTTTTGTTTCCTTAAGTGTTTTCATTGCTGTATCCTCCTTTTGCAAATATGTTAAATCATAATTTTGCGTGCCATTTCATCGCTTATTGCCACTCTGGTTTCTTTAACTTTGACAATTACGTTGCCGTTTAGTGTTGAAATCACACTGACGTTTCCGCCGACAACAAATCCGAGATTTTCAAGATGCTTTTTAACCTCAGGATTTCCGCCGATTTTTTTTATTGTGTTCTCTTCATTTGGACTTGCAAGACTCAGCGGCATCATACTTACTCTCCTTTTTACACTTTATTTTTAAACTTTAATGATTAGCTGTTGCTAACCAACGCATCAAAATATAGGTTAGCTCTTGCTAACCTATATAATAATACTTCCGAAATTTAATTTAGTCAATAGATTTTGAGTAGAATTTTATCGAAACAAAGAAATTTGTCGGTATAAACAATAAGTTAGTTTTCGCTAACTTATTGTTTGTATAATCCGATTAAAAGTAAAAGCTATAGTCCACACATCACATTCATATGGTTGTAAACTATAGCTTCTTAATTTTGTTCTTTAATCTGCGCTAAATGCGACAACTGCTAACGATTATGTCAGCATCGACTGAAACGCTTGTGCATATTGCAATCTCAGATTTTTTAATAATGTTCAAGCGTAATTTAATCAGTGGTTACTTTATTATTGGTTTGCTGACGAAGTCGTTGACACCGCATCCTTTTCCGAGCCTCTGCTTATCAGTATCGTTACATTGGTACCACATTCAACAGTGTCACCGGGCTGATGATTTTTATAGCCGATAACTCTGCCGCTTGCAAATTTGTCGCTGTACTGGTATTCGGGAGTTGCAAGTAAGTCCTTTTCCGCAATATCGGAAGCGGCCTGATCTATACTTGCGCCTTCAATCTTAGGAAGCTCACGCATCTGTGAGCCTTTGCTGACCGTTACGCTGATAATAATGCCGTCCTCCTGAATCACCTTGGAACCTGCGGCGGGACTTTGCGACATTATCTCACCCTCGGGATAATCCTCGCTGTATTCATCTGTATAAGCTCTGTAGATTGTAATCGCAGTGCTGCTCTCTGCCGCCTTGATTGCATCTTCGTATGTCATACCGACATAATTCGGGATAGTAGGTCCTGTCCACTCGGTGCTCTGAGTAGCCTCAACGGTATTTGATGTGTCGCCGAACATACCGGCAAGCGGATTTTGCATAAGCCAAAATACTCCCGCAACGCCAAGTATCAAAACCGTAATTGAAGCGGCAATAATAATTATCGAAATATGCGCCATTCCGCTTTTTGTTTTGCGGTTTGAGGCATTTTTTGCTATATTCATACTTGCAGTTCGGGAAATCTCGTCCTGAATTGCCTTTGCCGTATGAGCAACCGAAAGCTGTGAACGAAGCTCATCAAAATCGGTTATGCGGTTCTCACGCTCAACCTGAAGCCCGTTTGCAAGAGCCGAAACAACATGCGGCGGCAAATGCTTTACTGTTGTTGTACTCATCAAAAGTCTGCTGTCTTTTCTGCGTTCGGGCGCACTCTTTGGAAGGTGTCCCGTCAGCGCATAAAACAGCGTTGCACAAAATCCGTATATATCGGTAATATCGTCAAGCGGAAAATTGTCTTCATATTGTTCGGGAGCGGCTGCACCCGAAAAAAGCTGTGACTTGAGAAGCGTGCCGCGTTTTCTTTCGTTTTCGGTAGCAAAACCTGTAATTTTTATTTTGCCGGAAGAAGTAATATATACATTTTTAGGTGCTATTGCGTAATGACCGACGCCCCTTTTATGCAATGCTTCAAGAGCAGATATTACAGGCATAAACAGCGGACGGGCTATATCCCACTCAAGACTGCCGTTGCTGCGCTTGACATATTCCTCAAAAGGAATCAAATCCTCATTTTCCTCTACTATATAGGCAGTGTTGTTCTCTTCAAAAATGCTGTGTATCTTCATAAGTGCGGAAAGCTCACGGAGTTCAGACAAAACACGGTAATAATTAATAAACTCTTCTTTGAGCTTGCCGTAATTAAGCCGGTTTTCATAATTCACTTTAACTTCTGTTGCTCCCTGTTCGCGACTGAATAAACCGGCAGGAAGAAATTCGCATACTATTACAACATCGCCCGTCTGTTTATCAAAACTGAGATAGCGTGTACTTTCGCCGTTGGTATCAACGCCGGCACCTATTACATATCTGTTTGAAAGCACTGTGCCGTAAGGCAAAAATGGAGCCTGTTGTTTGGCAGAATTGTCAAAACCACATTCTGGACATATTTTACTGTTGCCGATTTCATGCATACATCCCATACACAATGACATACTGATTTTCAACTCCAAATAAAATTCTAATAATCCAATTACTTGTTTCTTTAATATCAGCAGGATATAACCCTCACTGAAATTCCAAAGCGGTACCCGCCTCCTAAGCGGCGGGTGACATTTACACTAAGGTTATACGATAATTGCTAAAAAGAATTATAACACAAAATTATTATTCTTTTCAAGATTTATAGGTGTTATTATAATTACAGTTTTGTTATTATGTCACCGATAAATCCGCATAATCGCATTTGGTGGAGATAACGGGGCTCGAACCCGTGACCTTTTGACTGCCAGTCAAACACTCTCCCAGCTGAGCTATACCCCCATATAGAGAATTCTGGATTTTCAAAGGTACAATATATGATTTTACTGCTAAGCGCAAAAAGGCTTTTCAGCGATTGTAAAAATTTATGACAAGTATTGCATTTCCGTCATATATGTTAATTTTACAAATGTTTTCGAAAAAAACATTTGACACACCGAGCGAGGTATCGCTTGTAACGTATTTCTTATCAAGCGGATACTTTGCACCCGAATAGGAAACACATACCTTGTCGCAGCCGAAGGGAAAAAGCGAAAATGTCTTGCCGCAAAGATTTTCAAAGCTGTACTCTCCTTGTGTAAGCAGTAATACCTTTTCGTATTCAGAAAGCAAAACGCCCTTTGCACCCTTGTTTGCAATATAAAGCAAAAGCGCCATATTGGCAAGCGTGTGATCAAGCCTTCCGCCGGTCGCACCGAGAATAACAATCTCATCAAATCCCTTTTGCAAAGCAAGCTTAACGCAATGCTCCGTATCGGTGTCGTCCTTTTCGGGAATAAGACTAACTGTTTCACAGTCCTTCGGCAGCGGGTCATCGCAGGAATCGAAATCACCTACTAATAAGTTCGGTGTGACACACGCCAGTTTTGCATAGTGATAGCCTCTGTCGGCGCATATTATATAATCGTCTTTTAAGACTGCCTGCTTTACGAAATCAGGGTTTGTTTCGGGCGAACCCGCAATAATTATACAACGCATAATATCTCCGTTATTTCAACTGCCATGCCTTAATGTCTTTCACTTCATTATACATTGCTACATAGCTTTTATGGCGCGACTGTTCAATATCACCGTCAGACACCGCCTGCAATATTCTACAGTCCTTCTCACAGGTGTGAGAGCAGGATGTGAATTTGCACTGACCAAGATATTTTTCAAATTCGGGGAAACAGTATTGAAGGTCGTCTTTATCAATCAGCTCGTATCGCTGAAGATCCACGGTTGAAAATCCTGGGGTATCTGCGACAAAGCAACCGTCAAGCTCAAAAAGCTCCACTACTCGCGTCGTATGCTTTCCTCTTCCGAGCTTTTGGCTTATCTTTCCTGTCTGAAGTCGGAGATCGGGAAAAAGCTCGTTAAGCAGCGTTGACTTTCCCACTCCGCTGTTACCCGTAAATGCGCTTACCTTTCCTTTAAGATAGGAGCGCAAACGATCGGTTTCGGCTTTATCGTCGGGTGAACACAAAAACGTGTCTATCCCTGAATTTCGATATATGGTTGCGATGTCGTCGCCGTTTCGGAGATCGTTTTTGGATACTGCTACGGCAGGAGTCATATTATTATTGACCGCTACGGCGGTCATCTTGTCAATTACGGCAAAATTCGGATCAGGAGCTACCGTTGAACAAACAATGACAAGAACGTCAATGTTGGCAAGTGCGGGGCGTTTAAGCTTGTTTCTGCGAGGCAGTATCTCCTCAACAGAAGCAAAGCCCTCGTTCGGAACAGTCAATTTCACTCTGTCACCGACAACGGGAGAATTTCCGCTTTTACGGAAACTTCCCCTTGCCTTACATTCATATTCACGTTCATCACTTTGAACGTAGTAAAATCCGCCGATCGATTTTGTGAGTATTCCCTCTATACTTTTCATACTTTAACGTGTGATTTCGCCCATTTGATCATAATTATCCAAAGTAGTCGGCTCCGTATCGGAGGTCTGTGTAGGAGCCTCTGTGGGCGGTTCGGTTTGAGGTTCTGTAGGTCGGTTATATTCGTGATTTACCGTATTTGTAACAGATCCCGAGGTGAAGTCTACGGTATATTCTCTGTATGCGGCTCCGTCAAGCTGCACCACAACAGTTGACGTGCCTGTTCCCGTTAATTTCAAAGTGTAGGTTTTGTTATATATAGGCACAACTGTCTTTGAATACTGGCTGTCCACCACACCGTCAACTATTACAGTCATATCTACGGGAGTATCGACATCGCTCGGAAGATCGACAAACACATCAACCGTCTTTTTATCATACTTGCCCGAACTTACGGTAAGCGTTACTACTGTTCCTGCATCAACCTTACCGTAAGGAAGCGGTGAAGAATACAGCACTGTATCCTTCGGCTCTTTGCTTTCGTCATCATAAACAGTTTCAACAGTCAGTTTAAGCTCTGTCAGCTCGGCTTTAACATCAGAGAGCTTCTTGCCCTCAACAGACGGTATGGTTACCTGCTCGGCTCTGGCTCCGTTTGCCACATAAACAAACACATCCGAGCCTATTGTCACCTTTGCTCCTGCTTTCGGGAATGTATCAATTACATATCCTTTCGGCGTCTTGGTATTCTCTACATAAATGACCTGCGGCATAAGGTTCTTATCCTTGAGCGCAGTGATAGATTCCTTTTCGCTGTAATTTGTAACAAAGGGAACTGAAACCTCGGTATCGGTACCGTTTACGGTCAGTTCTATCGTTGAACCTGTTTTTACCTTCATTGAACCGGCGGCAGGCTCCTGGTCAAGTATAATTCCTATTTCCTTAGATTCATCGTACTTTGACTTAATATCGAACTTAAAGTTTTCAGGATTGTTTTCTTTAACGTCAACGAGCATTTTTCCGACAAACTGAGGAACTTCAACATCCTTTTGCTGAATAGAATTACAGCCCTTTGCAAGAGCAAGCACAAAGAAAATTGCACATACCGCAAGTGCTGCGATTAACACACCCTTTATTGCGTAATAAGCGGGTTTGTGCTGCTTAACGTAATCGTCATCGTCATCGTCATCGCTGCCGCCGTCAGCTTTTGAAGCCTGTTCTTTTTCTTTATATACCCGTGTATCGTTTTTTGCACTTTTAAGAGAACTTACAAATTTTGTAGGCTGATTGTCAACAAACGAAGAGCCGTAATCAAAAACGATTGACGGATTAAGACGAAAACGCTCAATATCGCTGAGCATTTCCGCTGCCGAAGCATATCTGTCCGACGGCTGCTTTTGCATTGCCTTTAACGTTATTTGCTCAAGTCCGATAGGTATTCCGGGGTTGATCTCACGGGGACGCTTGGGCGTTGACTGAAGCTGCATAAGCGCAACGGTAACTGCGCTGTCACCGTCAAACGGCAGCTTTCCCGTCAACATCTCATAGAGCATTACGCCGACGGAATAAATGTCTGTCTTACCGTCGGTAACGTCGCCTCTTGCCTGTTCGGGAGCTATATAATGAACCGAACCGATAGCCTGTTCGGTCATTGTGCGTGTTGCCTTGTCGGAAAAGCGTGCAATTCCGAAGTCCGTTACCTTAATGGTACCGTCCTGTAAAAGCATAATATTCTGAGGCTTTATATCACGGTGAACAATACCGCATTCGTGTGCGTGCTGGAGAGCTTTTAGAACCTGAGTAGTAAGGTGAATAGCGTCTTTCCACTCAATTATACCCTGCTGGTCGATATATTCCTTCAGAGTTATACCGTCAATATACTCCATTACGATATACTGTATCATATCGCCGAAGCTGACATCATAAACCTTTACTATATTAGGGTGCGACAGCATAGCTATCGCCTTTGATTCATTTTTGAAGCGGCGGATAAACTCTTCATTGTTGAGATATTCATCTTTTAATATCTTAATTGCGACCTCACGGTCATCAAGCGTATCTGTACAACGATACACATTCGCCATACCGCCGACTCCGATCAGTTCGTGGATCTCATAACGCCCGTCAAGCCGTTTTCCAATATATTTATCCAAAAAATTCACTCCTTTATCAGTAAATAACAGTAGCTGTTATGTTGTCGTTACCTCCGTTTTCCTTTGCAAGATCAACAAGCTTGTTTATAAGACTGTCTCCGCGATTTTCGTGACAAATCTTAACCATATCGCCTGTTGATACGCTGTTTGAAAGTCCGTCGGTACAAATAAGAAGTAAGTCGCCGTAAATAAAGTTTGCTTCTATATAATCAAGCCTTACGGACGGCTTGATGCCGAGTGCTCTTGTAATAAAATTCTTGTTCGGGTGGTTTTGAGCCTGTTCATAGGTAAGCTCTCCCCTGCGTACCATTTCCTGTACTACCGAATGATCTTCGGTAAGCTGTTTGATTTTGCCGCCTCTGATCGCATAGGTGCGGCTGTCGCCGACGTGAACTATATGAACGGTAGTATCCTTTACAAACACAAACTCGCAGGTTGTTCCCATTCCGGCAAGATCCGAATCATGTGCGGCAAGCTCAAATATTTTTATGTTTGCATTTGCAACAATCTCGGCCATAAGCTCTCCGATCTGTTCCTTGGTCATATCTTCCTTGTAAAGATCGGTTATCTTTGTGCTTATGTATTCAACGGCTGTCGCACTTGCGATGTTACCGCCGTTTGCGCCTCCCATTCCGTCACAAACCACTGCCCATACGCAGCTTGGGGAAATAACTCCGAAGCGACAGTCATCCTGATTTTGTGTTCTGACAAGTCCGATGTCACTTTTGCTGAATACTTCCAAGTTATTTACCTCCTTTGTTATAATGATTCCGCCTGAGCTGACCGCAGGAAGCGTTTATGTCGCTGCCCAAGGTTCGCCTGACGGTTGCCGTTATGTTTTTTTCGGCTAATATATTGATAAAAGACTGCTGTCTTTTTACATTGCTTTTTGTATATCCCGTACCCTCTACGGTGTTGACGGGAATAAGATTGACGTGGCAATTCATTCCCGAAAGCCTTTGCGCCAATTCACGGGCGTTTGCGTCGCTGTCGTTTACACCGCTTATCATTGAATACTCAAATGAAACACGTCTGCCAGTTATCTTAAAATAATTCCTGCAAGCCTGCAAAAGCTCATCTATTGAATATTTGCGTGCTATCGGCATTGTCTTGCGGCGTATTTGGTCATTTGGCGCATGAAGCGACACCGAAAGCGTGATTCCGAAGCGCCGCCATGCAAGCTCATATATCTTAGGTACTATTCCGCAGGTGGAAAGGGTGATATGCCTTGTGCCGATATTAAGTCCGTCGTTTGAGGACACAAGCTCGATAAACCGTATTACGTTATCAAAGTTGTCAAGCGGCTCGCCCATTCCCATCAGCACGATATTTGAAATACGCACGTTCAAGTCGTTTTGAGCCGCTTCTATCTGGGCAAGCATTTCGCTCGGCGCAAGGTTGCGTGAAAATCCGCTTTTGCCCGTTGCACAAAACGTACAGCCCATTTTACAGCCGACCTGAGTTGAAATACATATCGAATGACCGTATTTATATGTCATTACAACAGCTTCAACACATTCTCCGTCATTGAACGAAAAAAGGTACTTCACTGTACTATCATACCTTGAAACGAGCTTTTTTTCAATAGTTGCAACAGAAATGTAACAACTTGTTTTTAAAAAGTCCCTTAAATTTGACGGAATATTCCGCATTTCATCGAAAGATGTGATATTTTTGTTAAGCCAGTCAAAAATCTGCTTTGCCCTGAATTTCGGAAAGCCGTGCAAAGTAACAAATTCGGTCAGCTCGGAAAACGTCATAGACTTTATGTCGTTTTTCATCATCGGCACCTCTTTTCCAAAAGTGCGATATAAAAACCGTCTGTTCCGGTTTTGTGCGGCATAAGCGTTATCTCATACGGCTGTTCGTCAATCGCGCGCATAGCTTCATTCGGAAGCTCAAGCGGCACTCCGCAAAAATCAGGGTGTTCATTGAGAAAACGCCTTACATTTTCGTTGTTTTCCGCAGGATTTAATGTACAGGTCGAATAAACGAGTCTGCCGCCCGACGCAAGATTTTCTGCGCTTTTACAGAGAATTTTGTACTGTAATTCAGGCAAATCCGAAGATATAATATCCTGCTTATAGCGTATTTCGGGTTTGCGTGAAAGCACACCCAAACCGCTGCACGGTACGTCGCACAGTATTTTATCCGCAATCGACAGTGCAACTTCAGGCTCTGCTCCGTCACGCTTGGCGGTCAGTATTGATGTAATTCCGAGACGTTTTGCTCCGCTTTGAATAAGCCTGAGCTTTGCATCATACAAATCACAGGAAAAAATTTTTCCCTTGTCGTTCATATACTGAGCCGATGTAAACGCCTTTCCTCCCGGAGCCGAGCATATGTCAAGCATAATTTCGTGTGGCTTTGGCGCCAAAAAGCTGACGCACAACTGCGATGATAAATCCTGAACGTGAAACAGTCCGTCCTTATACGCCTTGAGCCGTTCTATTGAACCGGTGTTTTCAAGGCTGAGTGCGTTTTGCAAAAACGGCACGGGTTCTGCTATTATATTACTGTCTGCAAGTAAAGCCTGCAAATCTTCTTGATTGACTCTTAGAGTGTTTACCCTGATAAAAAGCTTTGGTCTGCCGCTCAGATTTTGGAAAAGCTGTTCGGCATTTAATTCTCCGTAAGAATTAATCCATAGTTTCACAAGCTCCTGCGGCACAGAATATTTTATAGAATAAAAGTACAGCTTATCTGCTTTATCGGGCAAAGTATATTTTACCTCCGCTCTTGTTATCGAACGTAAAATGCCGTTTATAAAGCCCGATGATTTTTGAAGCTTATGCTTTTTTGCAAGGTTTACGCTTTCGTTCACCGCAGCGCTTTCGGGGATTTTATCCATAAAAACAAGCTGTAATACTCCAAGCCTGAGTATCATTTTTGTTTTTAATTCAATTTTCCTTAAAGGAATTTTGGAATACTGCTTTATAATGTAATCAAGCGTTAGTTTGCGTTCAAGGACGCCGTAAACTAAAGCTGAAACAAAGGAACTGTCAAGAGAATTAAGCTTGTTTTCTCTGATTGCATTGTTAAGCGCAAGGTTTGAGTACGCTTTGTCCTGTTCAATTTTCATCAGCACATTAAGCGCAATGTTCCTTGAATTTGCCATAATGCTCCTCTGTTATCTGTTTCTGTTTCTTGAAATAATAAGAAGTCTGACAAGCTGTAGGATAGCCGTCAGCGCAGCTGCTACATAGGTCATTGCGGCAGCCTGCAAAGTGCGTTTGGCGCCCTTGTATTCCTCGCCTGTCAAAAGGTTGGTTTCTCTGATGCATTTCAAAGCCCGATTTGACGCATTAAACTCCACGGGAAGGGTTGCAACGGTAAACAATACCGAAAACGAAAACAGCACAATGCCCATATAAAGCAGGGTAAAACCGATTTTTGAGCTGAAAAGCAAGCCCAAAATTATCAGACCCCAGCTTGTTCTTGAGCCGATGTTGGCAAGCGGCAAAATTGCGGTACGAATTCTGTTTGGCAAATACTTTTCAGCGTGCTGAACAGCGTGACCGGCTTCATGAGCGGCAACACCAACTGCGGCTACGGTCGAACAGTTGTAAACGCTGTCGGATAATCTGATGACGTTTGTACGGGGGTCGTAGTGATCGGTCATATTCCCGTTTATATGCTCTATTCGCACTCCCGTAACGCCGTTTTGGGCAAGAACATATTCGGCCGCCTGGGCACCCGTCATATTGCGTGAATTCGGAATTTGTGAATACTTTGAAAACGCTGAGGATACGTTTATCTGACATATCAGCGTCAATATTATGCACGGAACTATAAAAATCAAATATGTGATGTCAAATCCGTAAAAGTAAGGCATATTATTCTCCTTTATCGCCGACCGAGAGCTTGTGACCTGCCGCAAAGGCAGAGGCTGACATTCGCTTTTTTCCCTCAGGCTGAAGCTCAAGAATTTCAACAGCTTTTTCTTTGCAAGCTATGATAAGCGGCTTTACACTTATTATTGTGCCTATTTCTCCGCTTTTATCCGCAACACGGGAAGAATGTATCTTAACCGTCTTGCCGCATAGCTTTGCAGTTGCGACAGGCCACGGATAAAGCCCTCTTATTTGGTTGTGAACTTCATACGCCGATTTTGAAAAGTCAATCGGACAAAGCGTTTTATCAATTTTTGAAGTATGAGTAGCAAGGCTTTCGTCCTGCTTTTGCGGAATTACCTCGCCTTGTTCAAGAGCCGAAAGCGTTTTGAGTATCAGTTCTCCGCCCATTTGAGCAAGTCTGTCAAACAGCTCGCCCGATGTTTCGTTTTCGCCTATCTCGGTTTTGGTCTGCAAAAGAATATCTCCCGTATCAAGTCCCACGTCCATAAGCATAGTCGTAAGCCCCGTTACCTTGTCGCCGTTTAACACTGCCTGCTGGATGGGCGAGGCGCCTCTGTATTTAGGCAAAAGCGACCCGTGAATATTGATACAGCCGTATTTCGGAACGTCAAGCACCGTCTTTGGCAAAATCTGTCCGTAAGCCGCAACAACGATTGCGTCCGGGGCAAGACTTTTGACGGCGTTCAACGAATCTTCGCTTTTCATAGTTTTGGGCTGAAAAACAGGTATACCGAGTTTTTCGGCGCAGACCTTTACGTCGGGCGGAGTCAATATCATCTTTCTGCCCCGTGGTTTATCCGGTTGTGTAAAAACCGCACTGACCTTGTGCTTTGAACCTGCAAGAGCTTCAAGCGCAGGCACGGCAAAATCGGGAGTTCCCATAAAAACAATGTTCATAAGATGCCTCAAAAAATAATTCATATTCAGTCGTTCATATTCTCAATTTCCTTAGGTGTGAGCATACGTTCGGCAATCTGCTTAAATACAATACCGTTAAGATGGTCTATCTCATGGCAAAAAGCCTTTGCAAGAAGATCTCTGCCCTCAAGCGTAATCTCGTTGCCGTTTCTGTCCTGAGCTCTGACCTTTACATACTGAGGGCGCTTGGTTATTCCCCATTCTCCCGGAAACGAAAGGCATCCCTCGGCTCCCTCCTGCTCGCCGCTGTAGGCGATTATCTGGGGATTTACAAGCTCAATAACGCCCTCGCCGACGTCTATTACAACAACACGTCTTAGCATTCCCACCTGAGGTGCGGCAAGACCTACGCCGTTGGCTTGGTGCATTGTTTCAGCCATATCCTCAAGCAAAACCGCAAGCTTGCGGTCAAATTTTTCAACAGGGCGGCATTTTTTGTTGAGTATCGGGTCGCCGTCCTTTACTATGTTTCTAATAGCCATTTTATCTTCCTCTTTAACATATCAGCGCATTCATATCGGCATAAGCAGTTACTTTGTTGTGCTCCCGACTGCTTCCGTACTTAACAAGCAAGGTTGAAAGCAGTTTGCGGAATTCGCTGTTATTCTTACATTTTATAATTAGTTTATATCTGAATTTATTGCTGACCTTAACCACAAGAGCAGGCGACGGTCCCAAAACCCGAAGCGGCATATTCGGATATTCGTTTTTTGCAAGGGTTATAAAATCCTGCAAAAACCCTCTTGCCGTTTTAAGTGTTTCCCCCTGATTTTCACCGACAAAACCGACAAGGCAAATATCGGCAAAGGGCGGATAAAGCATTGCCTTTCGTACATTTATCTCGGTGTTGTAAAAAGCGTCATAATCCTGCTTTGCCGCCATCGCAATTATCAGGTTGTCGGGGGTGTATGACTGTATTACAGCCATTCCCTTTTCCCTGCCTCTTCCCGAACGTCCGACCACCTGAGTAAGCAGTGAAAACGAGCGTTCATAACTGCGGTAATCGTCGGCATAAAGCATATGGTCGGTGTTGAGAACGCCTACAAGCGTCACGTTTGGAAAATCAAGCCCCTTGGCTACCATCTGAGTGCCGACAAGAATATCATAGTCGCCGTTTGCAAAAGCAGTTATCATTTTTTCGTAGGAGGCTTTTGACGATGCGGCGTCCGTATCCATTCTCAGTATTCTCGCACTCGGAAACAAGGCCGAAATATCGCTTTCGGCTTTTTGCGTACCCGTTCCGCCAAAGCGCAAAGACCTGCTGTGGCAGGTTGGACATTCGTCGGTAAACGGTATTGAATAGCCGCAGTAATGACACATAAGACGGTTGTTGCGGCTGTGATAGGTCAGCGAAATTGAACAGTTAGGGCAGGTAAGCGGTTCGCCGCAGGTTCGGCAGGTAACAAAGGTGTTGTGTCCCCGTCTGTTTAACAGCAATATCGACTGCCGTCCGCGTTCAAGATTATATTCAATATTTTTCAGCAAAACTTCCGAAAATCCGGTAGTGTTGCCGTTTTGCATTTCAAGGTTCATATCCGCCGTCACTACTTGGGGCAATACAGCCGTTCCGTAGCGATTCGGCAAAGTGTTCAGCGAATATCGCCCGCTTTGAGCGTAAAAATAAGTTTCTATGCTCGGCGTTGCGGAGCTTAAAACAAGCAGAGCGTTATTCTGAGCGCATCTGAATTTCGCAATGTCACGGGCGTGATAGCGTGGTGAGCTTTCGGACTTGTAGCTGTACTCCTGCTCCTCGTCCATAATAATAAGACCTATGTTTTTAAACGGAGCAAACACTGCACTGCGTGTTCCGATTACGATTTTTGCAAGCCCTCTTTTTACACGCTTATATTCGTCAAGACGTTCGCCGAGTGACAAGGCGCTGTGAAAAACAGCGATTTTATCGCCGAAGCGCTGTGAAAACAGTGACACAAACTGCGGCGTCAGCGAAATTTCCGGCACCATTACTATGATACCCCTGTTATCCTCAATTACCCTTTCGATGAGCTTTATAAACACACTGGTCTTGCCCGAACCCGTCACGCCGTAAAGCAGGCTGACGTGGGGTTTTACATCAGAATATTCGTCATAAAGGCTGTCGCAGGCACGCTGCTGTTCGTCCGACAAAACTACGGGCGGCAGATTTGAGTCCGCCCTGCGGCTGTCTATGCGGAAAACCTCCTCATCATACAGATGAACAAGCCCCTTTTTACACAAGCTGTCAATAACGCTTGCGGATACTCCCGTAAAGTAGCGAATCTCCTTTACCGAAACACTGCCCGACATCGTGATAAGGTCAAAAACCTCGCTCTGCCTGGGCGTAAGGCTGACGCTCTCGGCGTCTGCGTTTGGGTTTACAGCGACCATTTTTGTGACTGCATCGTTTATTCTGCGGAACGCTTCGTCTGATTTATAGAGGACGCCGCTCTCCGCCATTTTTTCAAACGTTTCCGTGTCCGACAGTCCGAAAGCTTCCGTAAGAGCTTCCGCTTTAACGGGTTTGCGTTTCAGCAAAAGATAATCATATATTCTGCGCTGTTCGTCATCAAGATTCTCTGTCTGCTCGTCACCTAACGGATTGGCTCCGTAAACAGTAGTCACCCTATAATTAATTCCGGCAGGAAGCATTGTTTTTACCGCATCGTATAAGGTGCAAAAATAATGCTCCTTCATAAAGAAAGCTACTTTAAGCATATCGGGCGACAAAACAGGCTTGGAATCCGTCAGGGACAATATCTCTTTCAGCCCGTCGGTTTCCTCGGTTACGATTTCAGTAATTATCCCCTGACGTTTGCGGTTTCCCCTGCCAAAAGGCACAAGCACCCTCATTCCCGCTTTGCATACGGCTCTGAGTGCATCGGGAACAGCATAAGAAAACTCCTTGTCAAAGGAAAACACCGTATTTTCAACGGCTACCCTTGCAATCGGCTCAGAGCTCATCTTCGTCGGGCTCTAAAATATTGAGCTCGTGGTTTTTAATCTCGTCGATTGCAATAAGCACCGGCTTATCCTCGGTAACGATTTTTTCTTCTTCAAAGGTTTTTGTAATTTGTCTTGCTCTTTTTGCAACACCAACCGCAAGAGCATACTTGCTTTGCTTTCCCTCAAATAATTCATCTACATTTACTCTGTGCATAGTAATTCTCCTCAAAATATGATTTATATTAACGGCTGTTGCCGTTGTCTGCCGTTACTGTGAACTCAGTCAGGAATTTTTATGAATAATATCAAGCACCTGCTCAACCGCTTTGTCAAGCTCTGCGTTGACTACGTTGTATCGGTACTTATCCTTAAACGCAATTTCGTTTTTTGCCTGTTCAAGGCGTTTTTGTATTGTTTCTTCGTCCTCGGTGCCGCGGCTTCTCAATCGCTTTTCAAGCACATCCATTGACGGCGGCAGAATAAAAATACTGAGAACGTCCGGATGCTTTTTCATAATCTGCAATCCGCCCTGAACCTCTATTTCAAGAATAACGGTGTAGCCGTCATCAAGCATATCTTCCACTGCTTTTTTCGGCGTACCGTAATAGTTGTCGCAGTATTCGGCGTATTCAAGATAGCCGTTTTCCTTTATGAGCTTTTCAAATTGCTCTCTGGTTACAAAATTATAATGTACGCCGTCAATTTCGCCGTTTCGTTTATTGCGGGTAGTATTTGAAATTGACACCTTAATATTCGGGTCACGCTTTTTAAGTTCATCGAGTATTGTTCCCTTTCCAACGCCCGAAGAGCCTGTATAAAGCACCAGTCTGCCTCGCTTTTTACTGTTCATTGTGTTCACCGCTCTCCTCTGTTCGGTTTTGTATCGCCTCAGAAGACACCGCTGACAAAACAACGTGATTACTGTCGGTGATAAGAACCGACTTGCACTTTCGTCCGCAGGTTGCGTCAATAAGCTTTCCGTTTGACTTTGCCTCCTGAACTATACGCTTTACGGGGGCAGAGTCGGGAGCAACCACCGACACCAGCTTATCTGAGCTTACAAGATTTCCAAAACCGATATTTATAAGTTTCATACACTCACCTTATTCAATGTTCTGTACCTGCTCACGGATTTTTTCAATCTCGCTTTTTATCTCAACTACCTTGTGTGCAAGCTCTGCGTCCTGAACCTTTGAGCCTATTGTATTAGCCTCTCTGTTCATTTCCTGAATTATAAAATCTATCTTACGACCCACGGGTTCGCTGTATTCAAGGAACTGCGAAAGCTGTTCAAAGTGACTGCGAAGTCTTACCGTTTCTTCGGCAACCGCCACTTTATCGGCAAAAATCGCAACTTCCGTAAGAATTCTTTGTTCGTCTATATCCATATTGTAGCTTTCGAGCGTTTGTTCAATGCGCTCTTTAAGGCGCTTTTCGTATTCACCCACAGTCTTTGGAGAACGCTCCTCTATCTCTGTGACGATTGACAGGATAGTGTTTGCACGACCGAGTATGTCGGCTTTCATCTTTGCGCCCTCTGCTTCACGCATTGAAACAAACGAATCAAGCGCCGTTTCAGCCGCAGAAAGCACATCGGCTGTTATTTTTTCTTCGTCCTCGGGGGGCTTATGCACCGTAAAAATGTCGGGGAAACGTGAAAGCGCAACCACCGTTACGTCGTCTTCAACATTATGCTCTGAGCATATTTCGTGCATTGCATTGAGATAACCCGACACAAGCTGATGATTTACACTCACCTCGGCAGGAGCTTCTTCGCTTGCGCCTATTGTTACAAACACATCTATCTTGCCTCGTGAAACACGGGAGTTTACATAGCTTTTCAGCTTATCGTCAAGAAAGCCGTAGCCCTTTGGCGTGCGGCATGAAAATTCAAAATAACGGTGATTAACGCTTTTGATTTCAACCGAGAACTCACGTCCGTCAATTACGGTTTCACATCTGCCGAAACCCGTCATTGATTTTATCATATTCTTCATCCTTTCTAACCCTAAATCAAAAATTCAAAACTCCATTTACAAGTAATTATATCACTATTATAATATTTTGACAATGGAGTTATTACAAAATTGTAATAGCTTTTTGGTTATTCTCATATTTAATAAACAGTTGATTTATTATGAAAAGTATTGTATCATATAAATGTTATTAATAAATTAAGGAGGTATCGCAAGTTGGACGAAAACAAAGAGTTTCTGACTTCTGAAAACGAAGCCGGCGAAAACGCAACTTCCGATATGGATACAAGCATTGAAAAGCAGCCTGAAACGGCAAATGCCGAAAGCAGCGACTATGATTTGAGCAATTTTGACGACGAGGCAAAAGCCGAAACAGTCGAAGCAACACCAGACGGTGTTCCCGAAACCGACGTTGTTTCCGCAGGCGAAACAGCAAAAGTACAAACAGCCATAAAGAAAAAACGCTATATTCAGGTGCCGATTATTATAGCAGGCGCAATAGTGCTTGTTACCGCACTCACATTTTTTATAGTTAAGGCGTTTTTTGATACAAGCATAACAGGTATGTGGGTTTATACGGAAGAATATCCGCAGACCGTTGTGTCAACCTCTGACGAGGCGGAAACCATTGAACTTAAGAATTACTTTGAATTCAAAAACGACGGTACCGTGGCACTGACAGTCGGAACAATATCTTATGTCGGAACCTACAGCGTTGAAACAGGCGACGACAACACAAAATCGCTTAATATGAACGTTGCGAACAGTATTCAGGGTTCTTTCGGTCTTGAAATATCCGGCAATATTTTCACCGGACGCACCTTGACTATTACCAACAATGCTTCTTCGGGAGAAAGCACTCAGATCGTTTTACATACGGCTACATATACGGCTCCGGAAATCAAGCGTGAAGGCGACTTTACACCAAACGAAAATCTGATTGGCAAATGGAAATATGACAACGGCTTCAATTCGCTTTGCTTTGAATTCAGAAAAGACGGCACCGCAACATATACGGAAAACGATTCCGTAATCATCAACGGCATTTACAGCTATACGGATTCGGAAATCACGCTTACATATTACACTATCGAAGAAACACCTATGATTGCTCCTTATAAGTTGGAGGACGGCAACCTTATCATTAACGGCATAACATTTACAAAGGATACAGGTTCAACGACCGACGAAAACAGTAAATAACCGCAGTAATAATAATCCCCCGCCTTGACAGCGGGGGATTATTTTGCAGTATTCAGGTTATGAATTATTCGTCGTCCGAAAGCGTTTCTTCAACAACGTCAACGTCGATCATACCGTTGCTCTTGGTGCTCTTTATATACTTATGAACCCGTGTAGCTATCCAGATATTTGAAATTCCGTTGTAAATTAATATTGCACCTGCTATCCATACGGCAAGCTTTCCGAACATAAGCGGATAAAAAATAACAAGGATTCCGAGCAACAGTGCAGCTACCGCAAACAAAAGCGTTACCCACCATTTATCGTAGCCTGCGCTTTTGAGAGAGAATGCCTGAGTAATTGCAAATCCGCCGTTTATTGCAACCAACAATCCCACTATGCTAAGCACAATGGCGTTAAAGAACATCGGATTTACTGCCATCCATATTCCGACAGCAGTAAATATTACTCCGAAAAACAGATAAAAGGCGCTCCCTAAGGTCCATACATGCAGTTTTAAAAACATTATTATCCAAATAACTCCGAGCAAAATAAGAATTGCACCCAACAGAACAACAATTATTCCCTGAATTTGGGCAGGCCAGATTACAAATGCCAATCCCAGCAATATGCTGATTACCGAGCTGACCCAAAAATTAATTTTTATTTCTTTGATAAAATTCATATATTAACCTCCAATGGTAATATTTTTATTCATTTAAATCAGAAAAAAATCTGAGCAGAGCCTGCGACAGACTGCAAACAGTGCAATAGCGCGTCAGCTTCTCAGAGCTTCAGTGGGAGATTACGGCTTCCGCTACCTAATTAGATTATACACTATTAATTTATATATATCAATATTTTTGTAATAATTGCTCAGAATATTAATATAATTTTTTTAATCCGAGCAATGCTGTGCTTTGCTTGCAAGCAGCAGAACCGGCGAGAGATTGAAATAGGTTATATTATGTGGTATAATATAAATCAAAGCAAAGCTTTCTAAAGATTGCAAGCCTTGAAGTGACATACGCCGTTTAAAGGGCAGTGAATATCTACACTCAGGTTATAAAAGGAAAACTTTATGGAACTTAAAAGCAATGAAGAAAAAATGCAAAAGGCTCTGCTTCTCAGCATAGATACAGGAGAATTTGACGCAGAAGCCTCACTTGAGGAACTTGCCGAACTTGTAAAAAGCGCAGGTGCCGAGCCTGAACTGACTGTTATGCAAAAGCTTGACAGACCTGAAGCGGCTACCTTTGTGGGAACAGGCAAGCTAAAAGAGATTGCCGAAATTTGCAAGCAGCAGGAGACGGACATTATCGTTGTTGACTCCGAATTGTCACCGACGCAAATAAAAAACATTGAAAATGAAACAGACAAAAGAGTTATTGACCGCACAACTCTGATACTTGATATTTTTGCCCAGCGTGCACGTTCAAAGGAAGGAAAGCTTCAGGTTGAGCTTGCTCAGCTTAAGTATATGCTGCCCCGTCTTACAGGCAAGGGTGTTGAAATGTCCAGACTCGGAGGCGGAATCGGCACAAGAGGTCCGGGCGAGACAAAGCTTGAAACCGACAAAAGACATATCCGGCGAAGAACAGAGACTCTCAAAGCTGAGCTTGCCGAGGTTGAAAAACATCGCAATATGCTCAGAAAGCGCCGCAAAAAGGACGGCGTAATAACCTGCGCTATAGTGGGATACACAAACGCAGGCAAATCAACGCTGATGAATTATCTCACAAACGCAGGCGTGCTTGCTCAGGATAAGCTATTTGCTACGCTTGACCCAACGTCAAGAGCATTAAAGCTGCCAAGCGGAATTACCGTTATGCTTATTGACACGGTTGGGCTTGTACGCAGGCTTCCGCACCATCTGGTTGAAGCATTCCGCTCAACGCTTGAGGAGGCGGCTCAGTCGGACATTATAATCAACCTTTGCGATGCGTCAAGTGATGAAGCAAGGACGCACCTTGCGGTAACAAAAGATCTGCTCGAAAGCCTTAATTGCGGCGATACGCCGATAATAAACGTGCTTAATAAATGCGACCTTGTGCAAAAGGACACTATGGAGCAGGAATTTGAAAGCTATGTAAAAATCAGTGCAAGAACAGGCGACGGTGTTGATAAGCTTCTTGAAATCATTGACGAAAATCTTCCGATAAGGCTTAAAAAGGTCAATATCGTACTGCCTTTTTCCGCCGGAGGACTTGCCGGCGAAATTCGCGAAAAAGGGACGCTGATAAGCGAGGAATATACAGCAAACGGAATAAAGATTGAGGCTGTCGTTGACGAACAGCTATATTCAAAAATTTCAGACTATATCGGCGAATAACTTGTTCTCTAAACTCACAATATATTTATACAAGAGTTGTGCTGACGATTTATTGAAATAAGCATTATAATTTGCTATAATTTGAGTATAAATAAACTGTCCGCCTTCTTTCGAAATAAATAAGGATATTTTCAAAGGAAATGTTTTTGTGAATTTTATTGAAACAATAATGAACATTGATTTTTCAATACTTGATTTTATTCAAAATACAATCAGATGCGACTTCCTTGATGCTGTGATGAAATTTCTCAGCATTATAGGCGAATTCGGCTGGATTTGGATATTTGCCGCAATAATAATGCTCTGCTTTCGCAAAACAAGAGCGATGGGCGTTATGGTGCTGTGTGCGCTGCTGCTCGGATTTCTCGTTGGCGAAGTCGGGCTTAAAAATCTGGTATGCCGTCCAAGACCGTTTTTGATAAATACCGACATTATCCTTTCGGTAAAACCGCCCTCAAGCTACAGCTTCCCGTCGGGACATAGCTGTTCTTCGTTTGCGGCTGCGACGGTTATGTTTTTTCGTGACAAAAAATTCGGTATTCCTGCGCTTGTGCTTGCAATACTGATAGCTTTTTCACGTTTGTATAATTACGTCCACTTTCCGTCGGACGTATTATGCGGAATAATACTCGGAATATTATCCGCAATTACCGTGCTTGTTATATTCAAAAAAACAGGCTTTGACAAAAAGCTTTCGGGCGACCTAAAATATAAAAAAATTGATGATACTATTACAGAGAAGGAAAAATGAAAAATGAGTAATGAACATCTGCTTGCAAAAAATCTTTTTGATTACACCAAAACCATTGCAAAACCCCTTTTGGAGAGCATTGAATATCCTTGGGAGGCTTTGCCGAAAATCAAAGACTTCATAATTGAGCTTGGCAAAACCCTCGACCCGAAGATTTACGAGCAAAGATCCGAAAATGTGTGGGTTGCAAAAAGCGCAAGGGTTTTTGATTCCGCATATCTCGGCGGTCCGCTTATCGTTTGTGAGGACGCCGAGGTAAGACAATGCGCCTTTATCAGAGGCAGTGCAATCGTCGGCAAGGGTGCTGTTGTGGGCAACTCAACCGAATTAAAGAATTCAATTCTTTTTGACGGAGTTCAAACGCCGCACTATAATTACATAGGCGACAGTATTTTGGGCTATAAGGCTCACACGGGTGCAGGAACAATTACTTCAAATTTAAAGAGCGACAAAAGCCTTGTCACGGTTTTGTGCGATGATGAAAAGATAGAAACCAACATCAAAAAATTCGGGGCAATGCTCGGCGATTTTGTTGAGGTAGGCTGCAACAGCGTACTGAACCCCGGTTCGGTAATCGGAAGAAACACCAGCATCTATCCCCTGTCTTTTGTAAGAGGATATGTACCCGAAAACAGTATTTATAAGCGTTTGGGTGAAGTTGCGGAGAAAATCTGAACAAATTTTCTGATTTGAAAGCAAAGCACAGCAAAGGGACTGTCACTAAATGTGAACAAGTCCATTTAAAAATGGACAATAGAAAAAGGAACCTCCTATGGTAGTTTTTATTCTACCATAGGAGGTTTTTTATGCCAAGAATAAAAAAATATTAAAATGAATTGATAAACTTAAAGAATCAAGGATTATCAAACAATGAAACAGCAGATAAATTTGGATTATTGCCGCTATCGCTCTTGACAGCTAATTTAAATTAGCTTTAGGAGGTATTTATGAATACAAAACAAAAAATCTTAAATGAAGCACTCACTCTTTTTTCCGAAAAGGGATATAATTCTGTTTATGTCGGTGATATAGCCGATGCTGTCGGCATTAAAGCTCCGTCATTATACAAGCACTATAAAAGCAAACAAGAAATCTTTGATTCTTGCGTAAAGGTTTTTTCCGAAAGAATGGAGGACATTAGGACCGGTCTGCGATTGCCCGATACCACTAATGCGGATATTAACTATCAAACTGCAAATATGGAAACTATTATTGAAACAGCAAACAATTTGTTTATGTTTTATCGGCAAGATGATGTTGCCGCAAAATTCAGAAAAATGCTGATGATTGAACGCTATCATAATCCGGAATTAAATGAATTGTTTGAGGATTTATTTATAAATGGTGCAGTAAGACACGAGGAAAAGATATTTTCAGATTTAATACAAGCTAAAATCATCAAGAAAGAAAATCCGCATATTATTGCACTACGCTTTTATACGCCTATTTTCTATTTGTTGCAAAAATATGATATGCACCCCGATATGATCGCAGAGGCAAATAAGGAATTAACCTTAATGGTACAGGAATTTTGCAATACTTATGGGATAAAGGGACACTAACGATGGGAAGAAAGGCTTGGTACAAACAGATGTGGATATATATCGTTGGAGGTATTCTGCTTTTACTTGCAGTATACCTTATTGTGCAAGGAATACGGTGTAATATCGCCGCTAAAGAAAGTAAAGAACGACTTGCCGTTTATGGGGCAGAAACAGTTAATTTGAGTTATGGGAAAATGAGTTATGTTGACGCCGGCGAAGGCGAAGCAATCCTATCTGTACACGGGATTTTCGGTGGCTACGACCAAGCCCACGATACCGTGTTTTCAAATCAAGCCGAGATTTGATTTCCACTTTAAAATTCTTTTTACCGAAGCGTCTATCTGAGATTCCGAAATTTCTCCGTTCTGTACAGCGGCTAAAACCGCAGGGTACTGAACCGCAACATCTGAACAGCAAAGAATATCGTTTCCGCATTTTGCGGCAGCCACTGCGGCGGCATCATTGCCGGTATAATCTGTGATTGCTTCCATTGCAAGGTCATCGGTCATCACCACGCCGTCAAAGTTCAGTTCGTTGCGTATAATATCGTGCACCTTTTTTGACAGAGACGCAGGGTACTCGCTGTCCATTGAACTCACTATGTTATGTGATACAAGAATGGAATCGGCTCCTGCCTTTATGCCTGCAATAAACGGTTTGAAATCGCTTTCCGTAAATTGGGAATAATCCCTGTTGTCATAAGCCATACCCGTATGGGTGTCGTCATTATTACCGTAACCCGGAAAGTGCTTCAGCACTGTGCCGAGCTTTTTGCTCTTGCAGACGGTTACTGTTTTTTGCACAAATTCCTCTGTCATATCAACATTTCCGCTAAACGAGCGGTAGTACATAAATGCGTCGGGATCAGAGGTAACATCACAAACAGGCGCCATATTTACATTTAAGCCGAGCGAAAGAAGGAGCTCCGCCTTTTCGCAGGCATCATTTTCGATAGCCTCCCAACCGCCGTCGGCGTAGGTATCACTTGGCGAAAGGAACGGCGTACTGCGAAGATTTGGGTTACTGCTCACCCTTACAACGGTACCGCCCTCCTCGTCAACTCCGATAAGCATAGGAATTTCAGACGCCGACTGATAGCTTTGAACGGCTGGAACAATATCGTCCTTTGTCTTATCATCAAAATCTCTGCCAAACAAAATATAACCGCCCAAGTGATATTTTGATATGCAGTCAACTGCGTCCTCCTCGGGACATCTTACATAAAACATCTGCCCTATTTTTTCTTCAGTCGTCATATCAGAAATCAAGCTGTCAAGCTTTTGCTCAGTCTGTTGCTCAAGCGACAGAGTTGTCGGCTCTGCGGTGGTTTGAGCCTCTGTTTCTGCAAGAGCTTTTTCCGATGTTTGTTCACCGGCTGAACACGAACACAGCACAGCAAAGAATACTGTGGTTAATAAGAGCGAAATAGCTTTTTTTAGTATTATTTTCATCTTTCTATCCGTAAACACAATCAAGCGTCCGATTGAATAATTTTATTTTAATATTAGTTCAATTACGGTTTCACGGTCTATGTGCAGAACAAGAGAAACCTCGTCACAAACCATTTTTTTCGCTTCCTTGAGCACACGTTCATCGGCAATATGAAGTCGCTTGCCTTTTGATTCCTGCAAAACTTCATGTGTATGTATCAGCCTGATAAGCTTGATAAGCTCCTGACAATTTCCCTTTGAAATCACCTTTTTAAAAATCTCCGTACGTTCGGCTTTATTATCGTTCCATTCGCCGCATTCGGGCAGGTTATCAAGAATTGACCTAATCTCGTCCTCAGACAGCACATAGCGAATTTTGCTGACAAGCTGTTCATTGTGTGTTGGAACAAACAATGTAGATATATTCGAACAAATCGGTTTGAGAACATAATACTCCAAACTGACTTTTCCTACACGCTTGGTAGTGATATCTGTTATACTGCAAACTCCGTTTGTTCCGTAAAGGACTGTCTGTCCGACGCTGTACATTTTTTTACCTTCTTTTAAATTTACTATATATATATTATAACACAAATTGCGATTATACGACATAGGCAAAATAGCTAAATATAGCCAAAAATTTTTGCACAAAATAAAACAGCCGAAAAATAAATTCGGCTGTTTTAGGGGGTATATCGGATTATAGAAGGAATTGTTTAATTTTAAGGAAATAAGCATCGGCGTTATATTTAATGAATGCGTTAATTTCAAAACTCCAAAAAACTACCTGAAAACCGAAAGGTGCCAATGCTTACTTCCAAATCTCACTGTAAATATTGTACTAAATCGGCAAAAAGAATTCCATTGCATTTGCAACGAAAGTTAAAATGCAATGTACAATCTAAATTGAAAATTTTGTGGAACTTGTACCAAAAAATCGGCAATCAAAATTGACTGCCGATTTTAAATTTTAATTTAAGCTTGTCACCGTCCATCTAAGAGGCGGAGGAGCATTTAAACTTGCATTATGCAAGTATTTCATCTGCAAGCTGTTCAAGCTGTGCAATGTTTTCAGGCTTCATTGATGATTTGATTGTCACTGTTGTCGGGGTAAGCTCTATGTTTTTCATCTTTTCAAAATAAGACCTCATAACCTTGCCTGCCATAGGCGCCCAAGAGCCGTTTTCAATAAGCGCAACCCTTCTGTTCTTGTAAGCTTTAATCTCAAGATGATGCAGAAAATCATTTGCAACAGGGAAAATTCCGCCGTCATATGTCGGAGCGGCAACAACAAGCCTGCTGTAACGGAATGCGTCCTCTATATCCTCAGCCATATCGCTCCTTGAAAGGTCAGCAATCGAAATCTTTAAGTCGGTTTTTGATTTAAGTATCTCACAGAGCTTTTCGGCAACCGCTTTTGTGTTGCCGTGAATAGAAGCATAGGCAATAAACACACCGTCGGTTTCAGCCTCGTATTTGCTCCAGATGTCATAAAGATTGATATAATAAGAAAGGTTTTCTTTAAGTATCGGACCGTGCAGAGGACAAATTGTCTTTATGTCCAGCGTTGCGGCCTTTTTAAGCAGGTTCTGAACCTGTACGCCGTATTTGCCGCAAATGTTAAAATAATATCTTCTTGCTTCGCAAGCCCAATCCTCGTCTGTATCAAGCGCACCGAACTTGCCGAAGCCGTCTGCGGAGAACAAAACCTTTTCTTCGCTTTCATAGCTCACCATAACCTCAGGCCAATGAACCATAGGCGCCATATAGAACGTCAGCTTGTGTTCGCCGAGGTCAAGCGTTTCGCCCTCTTTTACAACAACCGTTCTGTCATTGACATCAAGGTCAAAAAACTGAGGCAGCATATTAAATGTTTTTACGTTGCCGACAAGCTTCATATTCGGGAATTTTTCGGCAATCAGCTTTATATTTGACGCATGATCCGGCTCAAGATGACTTATTACAAGATAATCAGGCTTTTTTCCTTCAAGAGTTTTTTCAAGATTAATAAGCCATTCATTTGTCCTGCGCTTATCCACCGTGTCCATTACCGCAATTTTCTTGTCGAGTATCACATACGAATTGTATGCAATACCGTTAGGTACAACGTATTGGCTTTCAAACAAGTCGATGTCTTTGTCATCAACGCCTATATATTTTATACTGTCGGAAATTTTCACTTCCATTGTTATCTCTCCTTTTCATAGTTTCTTTTATTATATAATATTAGTAAAGATAATTCAACCAAAATATTTTTTAAGTAACGCAAAGTAAGCCGCATCGTTTGACAGCTGCGGCTGTTGTTTAAATATTAATACTTTTAGCGACCAAACCCTCCGTTGCCGTTTTGCGGATCAAAGCCCTTTCCGTCCGGTGGATTGCCCATTTTGCCATCGGGAGCGTTACCGAGCTGACCGCCGGGAGCACCGCCTGCCGTGCCTCCGCCCGAACTGTAATTTTCACTGTCCATTGTTATCGTTGTAATCTCTGTTCCTCCGCTGACCGTACCGCTTTCACAATATCCGTTGCTGTCTGCGCCTGAAATTGTACCGCCGCAGGTTATCGTATAGCTTTCGCCTGTTTTTATCGACGGTGCAGATACAACAACATTTGTGTACTCTTTAGGCGGAGTAAACGAAGCGATAACATTACCGCTGCTATCGGTGAGAGCAAACAGCGTATTGGCGCTCTGAGAGTCTATATCTGTCATTATCGTACATTGACCGTCACCCGTAATCGACTGAGCCATTCCGCTGCTTCCGAGTGCCACCAGAACGCCGCCTGTTATTTTGGCACTGCTTTCATAATCAAGCGCACCGTTGCCGTCGTTTGTCGGACCGCTGACAAGGATAACACCGCCCGTTACGGTTAAGCTGCCGTTTGAATCAAGCCCGTCGCCCGAAGCATTTACGGTAATATAGCCGTCGTTTATTGTAAGCGATTTATTACTGCTCTCACTAAATGCGCCCGGTTCAACATCACCGTCACTGCCGCCTGCCGCATTAAACCCGTCGTCGCTCGACACTACCGAGATCGTGCCGTCGTTTACTACTATGTCACCGGCTTCTATTCCCTCATAGCTCTTGGAAATATCAATAGTACCGCCGTCTATGGTGAGCGTGCTGTCGGCGTGAATACCGTCGTCGCCTGTCTGAATATTAAGTGTACCGTCCGTTATAGAAATTGCGTTGTTTGAATGGAAAGCGTCGTCGCTTGAATCTATTGTAAATGTGCCTCCGTTTATCTTAACGGTATCTGCCGATTTTATTGCTTGTGCGCTTTCGGTGTCTTCGGAGTCAGATGACGATGAGAATCTCTCCATACCGCCGCCCATATTGTCGGTATGCGTTCTGCCGTTATCGCTTCCGCCGCCCGTTGTAACGGTAAAGTCGCCGCCGTCTATTCTAAGGAGCGAAGCCGCCTGAACGCCGTCATTTTCGGCGGTAAGATTGAATTTTCCGCCTGCAATGTAAACAAAACCTTTTGTGTCGGTTTTTTCTGTGTTGCTTGAACGAATACAATCAGAGCCTGAATTTACGGTAATTGATGCGTCCTTTATCTTTACGCAGTCCTTGCCTTCAATTCCGCAGCTTTGAGAAGTAACGCTTATGTTTCCCCCTGTTATCACCAAATCGTCCTTTGACACCACGCCGTGCTTATAGCTTCCGTTGACGGTCAGTGAACCGCTTCCGTTTATCGTAAGATCGCATTTGCTGAAAATTGCGGCGTCAACATTTGTTTCATCTATTGTATCATCATATGACGAACCGTCAGTAACAGTATTTTTACTGCCGTCGGCAAGGGTAATAAACACCTTGTCGGCATTTTTTACAACGATTGCGGAACTGCTGCTTTTAAGGCTCAGACCGTTTAAAACAAGCTGTATTTTGTCGTTGTCGGAAGCGTCAACGATTATCTTGCCGTCAGAGCAATCACCCGAAACAATATATGTTCCCTCGGATTTTACGGTAACCTCGCCGCCGCTTGTCAAAACCGAATTCGATGATGTTGTTGCCGAGTTATCGGAAAAATTAATCGTTTCGGCACTGCTTTCATCATACGAAGCGTCGCAGTCACGTTTTGAAAATGACAGGTCATAGTTTCCATCGGTCAACTCAGTTCCGTCTGAGCTTGTGTTTACGGCTGAAACTGCCGTATCATTAGTTACAGTTGTTGAATTTTCGCCCGGTGAACAGGCTGTAAATGATAATATAAGTGCCGCACCGATTACAGCGCAAAGCAATTTTTTCATAATTTACCTCCTAATATATCAAAGCGTGTTTTCTGCTGTTGATGGGTACATTACGGCAATTTCAAGGTTGCCGTTGCGGCAACGCAGATCGTCAATAAACGGCTGAATATCGTCCTCACTGTTAAGCTCAATTTTATAAAACAGCTTATAAAGGCTTCCCATATTGGTTGTCTTAACATTGAGCAGTTTTACCGTGTTTGTGTATTTTTCAAACAAATCGTCAAAAGCGTGAGCATAATTCAAATCCTCAGGCACGGTTATTTTGAGGTCGCGAACCAAGTCGTCCTTATCCTTTAGCTTTACAAAGCCTGCTAAAACCATTGCAAGGCAAATTATTATGACAAACAGCACGGCAAGCGTTATGTAACCCATACCCGTAGCAAGTCCTGTTGCCATTGCAAGGAAAATGCTCACGATTTCTTTTGCCGAACCGGGAACGCTTCTGAATCTTACAAGAGAGAAAGCGCCCATTACTGCAACAGCCGTTCCCACGCTTCCGTTTACTAACATTATAACCACCTGAACAACGGCGGGGATCAAAACTATCGAGAGCAAAAAGCTCTTGCTGAGTCTGCTTCTGAAATTTGCCGCAAATGCGGTTACTGCGCCAAGCACAAGTGAAACCGCCGTGCATATTAAAAATGATGACAAATTAAAAGTGTCGGTATAAATAGGATCAAATATATTAAGCACAATACTTACCTCCGATTTTTATATGATTTTTCTCTTTATATATTGCATATGCCGTACCGTATTTTGAAAATGACGACGGATATATTTTTAGTTCGCTTAACGCCTTTGCCAGCCAAAGCGGCATTGAATTAAGTGCTTTTATCTCCATTATACAGTACATACAGTCAACTATCGGTTCTCCGAAGCTCCCATTTTCAAGTCTTAGGTTATCGGTGCGAAATCTCAGATTCTTGTCAAAGGTTATTCTCAGATTTCCGTCCTCTTTGCCGTAAAACGCCGTTCGGTCATAACCAATAAACATTTTCGGCTTCAATCCGCCGTAGAAATTCATTGTTTGTTCTATCTCTTTCATTATCTGGGTATTTACAGGCTTTTGTCCTGTCTTAAAATATCTTTGCACATCGCCGTATTTTAATGTTTCACGCCGTTTATATACCACTCCTCTGTATTTCTTTTTCAGTTCGAGAAACACATTGCTGTCTGAGTTCGGAGTTGAATAACTGCGAAGCCTGAGCTTCTCTTTATATAAAGGCTTGTCGATAGAGTTGCGGATAAGCCTGAAATCATCCGTATCAAAATAAAGACTGCAAACCGTGCTCTCGCCGAATTTGTCGGGGCTGATATTATCGGCTATCTTTTCCAAAAGCAGTTTTCTTTGCTTTTGAGTAATAAGATATTTCTTTTCGGTTCGTTCAAAAACCGTTTGGATTGTCATGGTAAAGACCCCTTTCGTTTGCTTCTGCCTGTATTATAGGGAGCTAACCTTAAAAAAACTTTAAAAATTTTAAGTTTTGTAAAATTTTTGAAAAATAATTTTTCTGAGTAATTTTTTAGGATTTTTTAAGGCTTGCCGATTAATATATTAGTTGATATAATCTAAGTGGAGCTGACGCTTTTTTGCACTGTTTAATATGTCGCAAGCTCTGCTTCTTGCAAGCAAAGCAGAGTATTGTTCCGATTTAAATTACATCACAATATAAGTGAAAGAAGGCTTGTTATGCAGATTTTGATTGTTGAGGACGAAAAGCGTCTTGCTGACGCTTTGTATCAGATACTGCTTGAACAAAAATATATGGCGGACGTTGTATATGACGGCAACGACGGACTTGAATATGGTCTGAGCGGTATTTACGACCTGATAATTCTTGACATTATGCTTCCGTACAAAGACGGGTTTCAGGTCGCATATGAACTCAGAAAGAATAAAATAGATACGCCGATACTTATGCTGACCGCAAAGGACACCGTTCCCGACAAGGTAGCAGGGCTTGAAATGGGCGCAGACGATTATATGACAAAACCCTTTGCTCCCGAAGAGCTTGTGGCAAGGATAAAAGCCCTGACACGCCGAAAGGGTGAAGTTGTTATTGACGAAACGAGCTTTGACGACTTTAACTTTAACGCAAGCACAAGTATGCTTTCAAAAGGTACAAAATCGGTACACCTTAATTACAAAGAAGCAGAAATACTTAAACTTTTGCTGTCAAAACCCGATGTAATCATATCAAAAGAAGAGATCATAACAAAAGTTTGGGGATATGATTCCGACGCAGGAGCTAATAATGTTGAAGCGTATATCTCGTTTTTAAGGCGAAAGCTTCATTTTGTTAATTCTAATTCGGAAATAAAATCAATTAAGAAAATGGGGTATAAGCTGGAGCAATCGGTATGATAAAAAAACTGAGAAAAAATATTATTCTGATTAATATGCTGTTTGTGGGCATCGTGATTTTAGCGATTTTTGCGGCGGTATGTATTAATAATTATTCAACGAGTATCAATGACCTTGAACACGGACTCGAACAGGCTATTGACAGAGAATTTGACCAAAAAGGCACCAAAAACATTGCGCCGCCGCCGAATGTGCTCGGAAACAAAGAAAAAAAAGACGACCGTATGCAGCTTAACTATTATGTGATTGCCGAGGTTGACAAAGACGGGAATATTATTAAAACCTACGATAACAATGCGACCATTGACGAGGATACGCTTAACAGCTGTATTGATTCAGCCATTGAAGCAGACAAAAAAAGCGGTGAACTCGCCGACTACAGTCTGTTTTTTGCAAAGAGAGATGATATGCAGGGCGTAACAAAAATTGCATTTACAGATACAGGTTCAGTTTATTCGTCGCTTTGGAATACTGTTTTGGTATGTTTGGCTTTATTTGCGGGAAGCCTTGTTATTATATTTTTAATAAGTCTTGTTTTGTCGGGATTTGCGGTAAAGCCCGTTACGCAGGCTTGGGAAAAGCAAAAGCAATTTGTTGCAGACGCTTCTCACGAGCTGAAAACTCCGCTTACGGTAATTCTTGCAAACAACAATATTATGATGTCACACAAGGATGCCGCAGTCAAAGATGAGCTAAAGTGGCTTGAAAGTACCGAAGAAGAAGCCGAGCATATGAAAAAACTGATAGATCAAATGCTCTTTCTCGCCAAATCGGACGCAGGCAACAACAACATTGAACTGACAGATGTGAATGTGAGTGAAATTATTGAGGGCGCTTCGCTGAATTTCGAGCCGATAGCTTTTGAAAACGGTATTGAGATTAAAGCCGAGATATCGCCCGATATTGTTATGAGAGGAAACGCTCTGCAAATAAATCAGCTTGCACACATACTTATTGACAATGCGGTTAAATACGCCGAAAAGAAAAGCACGGTACACATTGGGTTGATTTCAAAGGGAGAGACAGTCGAATTCTTCGTAAATAATGCCGGCAATGTAATTTCAAAAGAAGATATTGAACATATCTTTGACCGATTTTACCGTACCGAAAAATCAAGAACGACTAAAGGCTACGGACTTGGGCTGTCGATAGCTCAGAACATAACCCAAAGTATAAACGGCAAGCTTATCGTTGAAAGTAACAAAACAAACGGCACAACATTTACGGCAATTTTTAAAACTGCAAAGAAATGAATACTTAAATGTATCAAAAGAAGCGTTCAACTAAAAATAGATTATGAACATATATATTAAATAAGCCCTGCCGCAAGGCAGAGCTTTTGTTTTTATTTTGTTGCCAATCAACTAAAAGATTGGAGATATTTTCACTTAAATAATCAAACAGATTTTTCAAAATTTTGCAAGTTATCCGACAAATCACAAATTGCACTTATCGTTTTTAACAAAGGTAAACAGTATTACCGGGGCAACAATCCAAAAAAGGCAAACTACCGTAAATGCCAAAATAAAATTATGACAGGTTGTAATCAAAAGACGAATACGCCGTCTAATCGGCCCTCGCTTCAATAAGAGCGATTACTTAAGTACTTACAGAAAAGGGTACTATTGAAATTAAGGTACATAAACTCAGCAAACCGCTGTTATTTTTTTGATGCTTTCTTTAACATCAGCATCACCAAATAAAGATTTCTTAGTAATCTTAATTCGTAATTGCCATAATAATTAGCTATTAGTAAATTTTTTAAAAGGAAAACGTTCAGTAATGAGCTGTTAAATTTTTACCTGAATGCTGTAGGGCATTACTATAGAATCGCTTATATGTTTTTGCATTACCCCAAGTATTGACATTGAGCCAAAAAAAACACCCTCCGAAATCGGAGGGTGAAAAAACTTATTTTTTAATCCTTACAACTTATCAGAATTATTTCTCTGTTCTCTTACGAGCAAAGTATATAACACCGGTTGCAGAAACCAGAACAGAAAGGATTATCAATGCCATAGAAACATTACCTGTCTGTACTGCACTTGTGCCCTTATTCTTTGTTGTATCGCTTGTTGACTGATCAGCAGTAGACTTACCGGCTGATGTTGTGTCTGTAGCAGATGTAGAATCAGTTGCACCGGGCTCTGTTGTTGTAGGCTCTGTTGTAACAGGTTCTGTTGTTGCAGGCTCTGTTGTTGCAGGTTCTGTTGTTGCAGGCTCTGTTGTTGCAGGCTCTGTAGTTGCAGGCTCTGTTGTTGCAGGCTCTGTTGTTGCAGGCTCTGTTGTTGCAGGCTCTGTAGTTGCAGGCTCTGTTGTTGCAGGCTCTGTTGTTGCAGGCTCTGTTGTTGCAGGCTCTGTAGTTGCAGGCTCTGTTGTTGCAGGCTCTGTTGTTGCAGGTTCTGTTGTTTCAGGCTCTGTTGTAGGAACTACAGGCTGACCGCTTATAATAACGGTTTCAGCATCGTACTCAGGTACTGACGGCATAAGCTGACCATTAACTACAATAGGAGCTTCCTTAGACTCATCACTTGTACCTGTATCAGGATTGAGTTCAGAAACATTAAGGTCTTCAACTATGAGATCTACTACTGTTTCGCCCGGCTGAAGAGCTTCAAATGTAACCTGAACAAACGGCTGCTTTGTAGAAACGTCAAAGAGATTAAGATTTGAAACATTACCTCTTACCTGACCGTCTACTGTAGTATTATACATTGCGCCGGTAGTAGCAAATGGCATAAAGTTGTCATTGGTCACGAGTTTGAGATAATTTGGATTATAATCAAGTGTCCACTGTGCATTAAGAATCTGCTTTGCTGACTGGAAGTAATATGTTACTGTAACAAGCTTAGTTCCGTCATCGTCAAAGCTTACCTGATAATTTGTCTCAGGGAAGAGGTTTGAAGTAGCTGTAATGTCAAGAACATTAGCAGGAACTGTTGTTGTAGGCTCTGTTGTTGTAGGCTCTGTTGTTGCAGGCTCTGTTGTTGCAGGCTCTGTTGTTGCAGGCTCTGTTGTAACAGGCTCTGTTGTAACAGGTTCTGTTGTTACAGGTTCTGTTGTAGGCTGTGGTACAGGCGGAGTTACGATAAACTCAGGAATTACTGTACCCTTACCTGTCTTAAAGTCAAATCCGTTTACGTTGATTCTCAGTGTTACCTTTGAACCGTCCTCTGCAACTTCGAGTGACGGATTTTCCTGTCCGTCAAGAACGCCGTCGCTGGTCCAGTTGTATGGCTGCCATGAACCGTTGCAAGCGAATTTAACCTGATAGTTATCGAATGCTTCGATATTATCATAGCTGATTTCCCAGATGCCGGGTTCTACTTCTGTCATCTTATTAGACTCAGAAGCAATTTCCCAGGCTTCACCGTTAAGCCAGTTGCCATCGCCGTTGCCGACTGCTGTGATGTATTCGAGCGTCCACTCGCCTGACTTCTCAGCGTCAACTGCAATGTCTTTCGTATCTGAGTTGAAGTAAATCCTTACATAACCTGTATCGGTTGTATTTACCGGTACATTGCTTTCAGGATAATTTTCATCCCATGTTCCGTTTGTTACCTTAAAGCCGTATGAACCGGCTGCAACGTCGTCAAACTGAATCATATAGTCGTAAGAAGCGCCATTGAATGTATAGTCGCCCTTAGTCATCTCGTTCTCGGCAGCATCCCATACGTAGCCTGTAAGACCTTCGTCACCTGCTACTGTCCAAATCTTTGCA
>OJAR01000014.1_pt1 | contig 63079 bp, 50 predicted proteins | sample 1589431 | NCBI WGS metagenome assembly OJAR01 (sample SAMN03283242) | human gut metagenome | biome: human-associated habitat; material: feces | host: Homo sapiens | place: Peru | collected 2012 | reverse complement strand
TATACCACAGGTATCCTTTTATGGGATACTCGGGATATATCATGTGAAGGATGCGGCAATATTCGTGGACCTGCCGATGATGGGCGGGATATTCACGGGTAGTGAATTTGAAATCGACGACTTCCATAACGCCTTCGTGTATCACCACGCGGTCCGGGCGCAGCAGCCGGCCGATGTCGTCCTCGTCCTCCGGATGCACGGGCGGCACAAATATGGGCTGCTCTTCCATGCTATCGTCCGTCTCCGCAAACCAGCGTCGCAGTCCGGCGTCATTGGTGCCGCCATCGCCGAAAAGGGCTCTCAAGTCGTCCAAATAAGTCTTGTAGTTATGCGTATGGCGCAGGTAATGCGCACTGGCACAACGGCACAACGGTATCATCACCTCGTCATCATCCACGTCCTCGGGACGGCGTATACCGCTGAATACTTCGTGCAGCACTTTGCCGCGTATAGCGGCTTGTCGTATCTCCTCGCTTTCGTAAATTCCGTCCACCAGGACATGCGCTTCGGGGGGCGCCGGTTCGTCATCCTCGTCATCGAAGCCTTCCTCGCCATCATCTATGCGCGTGATTGCATCCACGCGCGTGACTATGGCCGTATCGTCGCGTATGTACGTGCCGTAGTTCAGGTCATCGGCCGTATCGTCTTTCTCGTCCTTGTCATACTCGGGATGCGTGTCGACGCCGTAGACATACTCCGTCGCACTCTCAAAATGTTCGGCCAGAGCCTCGGTGACCGCCGGGTCGCGACCTTCGTAACCTTCGGGCACGGGCGTATTGTTATCAATGGCGGCAACAGCATTGACCAAGATAACATCAAACGGCTTATTGGCCTTCAAATCGTCAGCAGTGATGGCGCCCGTGTCCTTATCGCGTGTCAGTGCCTGCGATGATTTGGGGCTGATATATATATCCAATTCGCGTTCGGGACGCGTAAGGGCTACGTAGGCCTTATTAATGCTGTCGGTGGCTTTGGCGCGACAATTCTTCATATAGGCGCCCTTGAAGCTCGTATGATACTCATCCATAGCCTTGCTATAGCTTATAAACACCGCCGGTGGCAGGACCTCGCCCGGAATTAAATCTTTGAGATCTTTCGATGTTACCCATTCGCTTTCGCTGCGTATGCTGATGAGCTCGAAGTCCATATATGGCAAGTGCACGCACGGATATTGCAAGCCCTTGGCCGAGTGTATGGTGACGACGTTGACGGCATCTGTATCGCCCGAGGCCTTGATGGTGGGATGCTTGGATTGTCGGTCCCACCAATTCAGGAAATCGTAGATGTCGTTGCCGTACAGGTTGGAGTAGTCCATCAGCGTGTCCGATAGTGCGCTCAGGTAGACCTTTTCGCGCTGCGCCATTTCCGGTGGCACGAAGGTGGCGACAATCATGTCCGCCAAAGACATCAACGTCGACGGATGCAGCGACACAATGTGTTCCAGCTGCTCGCGGAAGTCATCGCCCATGCGACCATTGGCCAAGTCGTCCATAACCTCCTCGATGGTTTTCACAAAGGTATCCCCGTCAGCATCCGCTCCGCCATTCATATCATTGCGATACAGGGCCAACTCGAATCGGCACAACATCATCGAAGCGCGCACGCGGCGCGTCCTTTGATCTTTGTCCGTGGCCTTATCGGTTATGTTCCATAGATTGGCAATAAGGCGTATGATGCCGATGACAAAAACGACACTTCGAGCGCGGTCAATCTCGAGCGCATCGGCAGACATCACCGGGATGCCCGCATCGATAAGTGCGGCTACGCACCCCGAAGCCTGGCTGTTGGTGTCGGTGAGCACGGCAATATCGCCCCAGCGGTATCCACCCTCATCGTGCTGGCGTCTAATACTTTTAATCATTGCAGCCTCCACGGACTCATCTTCGACATCATTCGTATCCGCAACATCCGTGGCAGCGCCCGCGTCTTTTTCCTTCTTGGGCGGAATATGGATACGCACCGCACCATGCAGGTCGCGATGACGCTCCGGAATATCCTGTATGACATTGTCGAAGCTATCAAAATGCGTATTGCCGGGCAAATCCATGTGCTTGGCGATATAATGGAACAGCGTATTGTTAAAGCGTACGATTTCGACGGCGCTGCGGTGATTGGTGTTCTCACCGGGATTGACTCCTTTCAATTGATAGTCTTCGGAGAATTCGTCAGCAACTTCGTGCTGCAGCAGCGAAGAATCCGAGTTACGGAAACGATATATCGACTGCTTTTCGTCGCCGATAATCAAGTTGTCAAATCCCGAGGCAAGACTATTGCACAACAGCGGGCGGAAGTTGTTCCATTGCAGACGCGATGTATCCTGGAACTCGTCTATCAGAAAGTGCCTCAGGTCGACGCCCATGCGCTCGTACATAAAGGGCACATCATCCTTGGACACAAATCGGCTTATGAGGTCGGCAGCATCGCTCAGCAACAAGACATTGTTGTCTCGGCGCCATTGCTCGACGCGGTCCAGCACCAGTTTCTGCAGTCCGTACATGCCTATATATTTTCTCAGCATCTCAAGAGTCTTGATGTCAGCCCAATACTTGGCATAAGAATTGAGCGCAGCCAGGATTGGCTGTGCCTCGGCAGGCGTGGGCGTGTAATCTTTGAAAATATCCGCCGGACCGAACGGCATCTCTTCGAAAACGGCCGCCATCGCCCTCTTATAGTATTCGGTTCCGGGATTCGACGGCTCATTATTCTTCAAAATATTAGAGATTACACTCTTTAGCTTGCGTCCACCCACGGCATTCCTCGCCGCATCCATCTGCATGGCCAATTGCGCTTTAAGGCTCTTGATTTTGTCGTCTACCGCATCCTTAAATTTTTGTATGGCGCCGTCGCGTCCCAGCCATTCGCCCATGGCCTTGCTATACTCGACAAAGCCCTCGTCAAAAAAACTGTGAACAAACTCAACAATGTCGCGCCGCACCGTACCCTTGGACTGGAAGATGTTGAAATCTCTGCCTTCGCGCACTGCCTCTTCCATCTTACGGAGTATCCAGTCGTTCAACGGGCGCAATTCGGTATTGCGCTGACGAGCATCTGCCATATTAAACTCTTCGAGCAGCCCGTCTATGGCAAAATTGATGACCGCATCCGAGTCCATGGTGATATCGTAGTCGCCTTGACGTTCGAATTCAAAGGCCATGGAACGCAGCACATTCTGAAAAAAAGCATCGATAGTGCTGACATGGAACTGGCTGTAATCGAATATGATCTGACGCATAGCATCGTTGGCAGCCTCGGCCAACTGCCGGCGCGTACATCCAAACAAACCCGTCAATGCCGCCGCATACGCGGCATCCTTTGCACCGACCTCCGGTTCATCAGCCAAATCCTGCAATTCCTTGAGTATGCGCTGCTTCATCTCTTCCGTAGCCTTATTGGTGAAGGTCACCGCCAAGATATGGCGATGGCGGCGACGCTGCACGCCCTCGCCTTGCGGCAGACATTCTTTGTGGTTAAGATGGTATACGCCGTCAGCATCTTTGACGCCCAAAAGCAACGTAATATATTGCAGCGTAAGCGTATATGTCTTGCCGGACCCGGCAGAAGCTTTGTATATGGTCAAGTGGGACATGGTGTGGTACGGATTTGGCGTATGCAAATTATATGGTTGGGCGGATGTGAAATTGTAATACGAGTTTTGTCGGCGTCGGCAAAAACCGAGGCGGGACAAAACGTGTATTTGTCAGCCTTTGGTCTTGAACCCGAGGCTCGGCAGCATGGTGCGCAAGGCGTCTCGACGGTCGCCCTGCAACAATATCTCACCGCCACGGGCGCTGCCGCCCACCCCGAGGCGTCGGCGCAGCGTGCCGGCCAAGGCATCCACATCATCATCGGACATACCTTGCGGACATACCACAATGGTGGCCGGATGACCGCCACGGCCTTTGCGCTCGTATATTATTTCGAGAGTCCATGCCTTGGCACAATCGATCGGCCCTCCGGCAGTATCCTTCGGCTCGATGCCATCGTCTGCCGACCGTGCTAAATCATCCTCCCCGGGCGTTACGGAGGCGCGAAATGCCGCCAATGCGTCTTTCCAGTCGTCACTCATGGACATGGACGTCTATGCTGTCGGGTACGTAATCCTCGTAGTCGCGCAAGTCCGAATGCGTGCCCAGGGCCAAGCGATGCGCCATATTGGCAATGCTCTGCTCCTCGACACTCAGACTGTTAAGAAACACGGATACCGAGTCGGCGCTGACGGAAGCGGCACGCCGGAAGCAATCGGCGGCACGCGCCATATTCAATTCGTTGTCGCAATCATTGTCCGCAGCCGTGGCATACACGACGGCTATGCGGCACATCTGATTGATTGTGATAGCCGTACTGTCCGTCTTTTGGAGAATGTCACGGCATATCTCAGCGGCCTCTTCATAGCGACCTTCGTGCATGGCGCTCTCGGCGAGTACAAGATCACCCTCCGTGTCCTCACCGCCCTCGCAGGAGGGTAGCGCGATGGTCAGTACAATTATTATCAGCGGCAACAAGCGCCGCAAAATGCCGTTGGTTATGGTATGGTAGGTAAGAAACATCTCTGGGTGTTTGCATAACAACGCTCCCGGCGTGGAAGCGCCTTTTGACTGATGCAAATATACGTCATTTTTTCGGTATGGATGCCATAGTCGAGCATAAAAAAAGGCGACCGGAATGCCCGATCGCCCATGTTTTTTCTGCCGTATCGGCTAAATTATTGTTTTATCGGGGATTTGTAGAATCGCGTATACAGATCGGTGATGCAGAAGTATGCCGGGTTGTTCATGCCATATTTACCGGTTTTGCTGGATTCCATCTGGAATACGAGCTCGTCCACGGTACCCAGTCCGGAAAGGTCGACACCTATCCACGAGTCAAAAATCTTGCCATTGGAAGCGAGGGGAACCTTAATCGAACCCACGCTCACGCCGCGAAGACGTCCGTAGATGATAACGTTGCAATAGTCGTCCTGACCAAAGGGCGTGCTGAATGCATCGCCGTTCTTCATTGCGAAGTAGCCCCATGTGGTATTGGCTATACGAGTGCTGAGCAAAGCGACCTCGCTATCGAATTTGATATAGCAGCTGGGGGTTGCGATATTCCCATCAAGTTTTTCGGAGGTATTCCAGTAACCCACGAGATAGTTGGGAGTTGTGAAACCCTTGCCGGGCATGGCTGCATACTGGTGATCCACCCAAGTGCCTTCAGCCGTGTAATCCTTCAGATCCGAAACCTTGGAGGGGCAGAAGCCGGACCACGAGTAGTACTTGACTCCTCCGAATTCAGATACCAATACGCTGTGCGATACGGTTACGCCGGTATACCCGAGAGGGCCTTGTTCGGGGTTGAGAACTTCGGCCCAATAGCCGTCGGCGTTATATTCTTTGGCTTCCCTGCCGAAGTTGTACACCAAGTCGATGCTGTCGGGGTCGTCATCATCATCGTTACATGCGGTCATACCAAACGTAAGGCATGCCAAAGCAACGAGTGTCAAGAGGTTGTGAAGATGTTTCATTGCTATTATTGTTTGTGGTAATTATTTTTTTGATGACACAAAGGTACACATCTTTATCGATATAGCGGATATATAGCGACACAAAATACTCAAAAATAGGTATTGTCAGGCTACGGATACGACTGTAATTTTGCAGTGTCAACAAAAGGCAAACACGACTGCACCGACAGTCGGCTCGAACGGAGCAACAGACGGTGCCGAAATTGACAAAAGATTTTGTATATAGAGGATAATTACGTAATCACGAAAGACACACACCACGGCATGGCCGATCCTCACGGCATCGACCACCGAAAGACTTGGGGCGCGAAGTGATTCGCGCCCATTTCTATTGTCCCCGTAGGACACGCAAAAGACCGACTTTTTCGGCAATACGCAATCACAGATAGTTACAAAAAAAGGTCTGCGCCCGAATTGGCACAGACCCTTTTTGTATAATTGGATGCGGATGGTTGTTACTTGCCCACCATCACCTTGCAAGTCTCGGATCCGGCTCTGACAATATACATGCCCGGAGCGAGGCGTACGACTATACCACGGGGCGCATACGCAGCTATACGACCTTGGAGGTCATAAACTACGGCATTATCTGCGCCGGAGACTACCAAACCTTCCGAAGTCACATTGACAGCCGGGCCTTCGCCACCGGCAATATCGTTGACAGCCGAGAAATATGGCGTCAAATCGGTCGGCTGAGACTCACCGCTGCCATATACGGCAGTGATGAAGTAACGTCGTTCGATGATGCTCGTCTCGGGAATATTGAAGGACGTTGTCGCTGCTTCCACCATTTCTGCGTTGACGCGGCCGACTCCGTTTTCGTAGACATTGTAGCCCAGCAACGGGTTGGACACAGCCTCGGTGATACGGACATTATCGATCCATATCGCACTGGTATACGGAATCTTGGAAATGAAATGTATGGCCACGCGTTTGGCTTCGGACGGGATGCCGGTTATGCTGATGGGTACAAAAGTTTCCGAATTGATAAACTGTCCATACGAAAGGCTCGATTTCAGGGTATTCACCTTGTTTGTAAAGGCGGCTGAAGGATTGGCGGCGTCATAGTCTGCTTCTGTGGAATAAAGAATTTCCATAGTGTAGTAGTATGACGAGGACGTGAATTTCTTTGTCGCAACAAGGAAGTTGAGATCCATTGTGGCGCCGGCCTTGCAGTCCAGCACGGGCGAAATCAGCCAATCATCCTGCTGCTTGTTTGCACCCAAAGTCAGACCGATGACATTGTCACCATCGCGGCCTCTAGGAACAGACGGTTTATTGACGACCGAGAAGGCACTGCCGGAAACCATATAGTAGCTATCGCCGGCAGCCTGGTCGAGGTCAAGGGCGGTGAAGCCGTCAAACGGACCTGTAAAGCCGCCTGCGCTTCCCTCGAAGGATGTGCTGACGCTGAGCGGGGTGTGTCCGTCACCTGCAGCGTCCCAGGAGACTTCTATCGATCCGTCGGCAAGCTGCTTGGCATCGGGATTTGTGGGCGAGGCCTCTTCGACAAAAGCCACAGCCACCTCAGCCGCAGTCGAGATATTGTTCTCGGGCTTTTCATCGCCGTCATATACGACTTGGAGCGCAAACGAATAGCTATTGGCAGCCTGTACCTCGACAGCCGTAACAGGAACTGTCAAATTCACAGTGGTTGATCCGAACGTTGGAATGTCCACGGTGGTCGGCAGGGCTATGGACTCGGGATAATCAGTCACCAGCTTGAGAGAGTAATCGGCGGCGCTGACAACCTTTGCGCTGTTGTTGGAAATGGTGAACGAAATGTTGATATCATTGCCCGAATATACCGATGTCGGAGCGACGACAGACGAGACTTCGAGGTCTTTGTCGGCCGGAACGAACACGCGCACCTTATCAATGATAGTGTTCTGTCCATAAGCGCTCAGCGACAGAAATGCTACACGGAAAGTTTTGCAACCATCAGCGATAGCCGCTGCAAGCGGAAATTCAACCTTCTCCCAATTCTGGGTGGTGCCCTTCAACGTAATCAAAGCATCGGGAACATTAGTCCAGTCGCCGTTGTCACAGGACACCTGTATTTGTATTTGATCATTGCCGGTAGTACGGTATACGTAGAATTCGATGATGGGGCTGCTGCCTGCTACATATTTTATAGGTGCGGAGGCAAGGCGTGCCGAGCAGCCGCGTGTAGCGTCCCAAGATCTGTAAATGGCGAAGCCGCCGTCTTGGTCTATAGACTCGGAGACGATGGGACGTTTCGCGGTGCTCGAGGCCACAGCCTCCCAATTGATTGTGCCGGAAACAATATCAGCCGTCCAAACCTTGCCGAAGGATGCTCCGGCAAAGGAGTCTGTAAACGGGAGCGTCAGAGAACCGACAGCCAAGGTCTTGGTCTTTACTTCTTCGGAAGACTCACCGTTGAGCACGGCTACAACGGAATACTGCAAAGATTGCAAGTCACCAGAAGTATAGTTGTCGATGAATGTCGTGGCAGTACATGCTTCGGCAACGATGGTCGGCACATCATCTACAATACGCGTAACGCGATAGGTGAGTGACGACGGGTCGAGAAACGCACCATGCACACCGGTTGCGGGAGCCTTCCACGAGAGCGTGTACGAGCCATCATTTGCAGATACCGCAAGATCGGTAACAGAATTAGGAGTCTCTTTGCCCACGTATGTCGAAGCTGTGACGCGTTCGCTGGTATTGCCGGCACTCTCAACCGTCACCGAGTAGGAGACTGTACCTTCACCGCAATCGTTGTCTATATACGAGACGTACTCGCCGGCAGCACCACGGCCGGTCTTGACTGCTGTCTCACCATCGCCGCGGAAGATGCTATACTTGAGTGTTCCGTCAAGCGGCTGTCCGCTTATCGTGGCCGAGGGAAGCGTAAATGACACCGTAACCGAGGCCGAGCCGTCGGATGCGGGCACCAGCGTAAGACCCTCGGCAGCCAGAGGAACGTTCGATGATCCGACCTCAACGACTTTGGTGTCGAAAAGATACATCCCGTTGGTTTCGCCGAGGAAGTACAGCTTGTACTGCCCGTCGGCATCGACATGGAATTCTACGGTCTTTTGTGTGGCCGTGCTTTTGTTGGCATAGGCCAAATTGTCGTAGCTGGCCAAGACCTTATACTTGCTCAAGTCGTTGCCCTGCCCCAGACCGATGGTTAATGAAGTGGTCTTGCTCGTGTTATAGGCTGCCGGGGACACCTCGATGCGATAGAGTGTGAATGCCTTCAGCGTCACTTCCGGAGTGATAAGATAGTCCGAATAATAGGGCTCGGTGATGCTGGAATTGTACATATACGGGTATTTCCCGTAGTTGTTGAAAGACCAGGCGTTGTAGTCGTCATGGTCGTACTTAAGGCTGGTCTGTGTGCAATTGTCAAAGGTCGTGCGGTCCGTCAGGTCCAACACGGCTTCCGTAGTCTGCGCCGATGCGCCGACAGACAGAGACATAGCCGCCGAAAGCAATGTTATGTATAAGCTTTTCATTTTATTTCTTGTTTTATTTTTTTAAGAAAGCGGGGACGCATTTTCGGTGCAGTCCCCGCCATTATTAAGCAGGACTGATAAATCCCGCGATGGATCGCTTGGTCACAACAGGTGCTTTTTTTAGTCGTGAACGGGGCGTATCTGAATACCGCCGGCCTTGGAGCTGAAGGTCACCTGAGGAGCATTGATCTTGTTGCCTACACCACGCGAAAAGCGCAGTGTTACAGCTGTGCTCGTCATCTTCTTGCCGGTTTTGTCGGTATTGACATTAGCGTTACCGGTCATATAGTATCCGCTCTGGATGGAGCCGCGTGGCGCACCTTTGTAGCCCTGCATTCCGCAAGCAGGCAGGAAGATGCTTTTGCCGTTGGGGCCGGTAACGGTATATCCGTATGTTTCAGCGGTCCAAGTACATTTTTCGACAAGCTCTTTGATTTCGGCTTCGGAAGGCAGACGCCAACCGTTGCCCCAGAGTGCTTTGGCTGCATCGTACTGAGTATTGGAGATTTGGTCGCCTATTTCGATATATTCATCGGTCAGAGCGTTATACCATTTGTAGTTGTAGACATGGCTGTACTGCTTTTCGGTAAGCTCGCCCCAGCAGATAAAGTCTCCGGTCTCGGAGGCGGCTTTGGCGCCGATGTTGAACGGAGCCCATTTTACGGACAGGCCGAGGTCTACCGGCTCGGAGGGTGCGGTATATGTGGGCAGCGTCTCGGCTGGCACGGGACCATATACGGGACGTATCGAGAAGCCTACATCGGGATAGTCATATCCTTCGGCCGAGCGGTTGGAGGCATCGATGTTGGCGCGGTAGTTGCGGCATTCCTGCGTGATGTCGGACTGCTCGTATTCGGTGGAGGTCCAGTAGAAGCATCCGAGCTGGTCGTGGGTATGCTCCGAGCCCACCATATTGCCGGCGGCGGGCAGGAAGATACTGTTGCCGTTGATGCGCGAAGTAACCACGGCTCCGGTTACGCCGTTCATTCCGGTCCAAGTGAATTCGCAGTTATTGATAAGTTCGCGCCACTCATCGCGTGTAGGTATGCGCCATTGGTCACCCCACTTGACATGTGCTACGTCATAGTTCGTTCCGGTGATTGTGGCTCCCAGTTTGTAGTACTCTTCCCACTGATCGTGGTCTTCACCTTCCCAGTCGCAGTACCATTTGTAGTTCTCGAGAGTGTACTCGCTCTTAGGCTCGATTTCGCCGTAAGCGTAGAAGTTGCCTGCTTCCCAGGGGTTGGAGGCGCCGACATTGTATGTAGCCCATTTTACGGACAAGCCGAGGTCTACCATCTTGGTTGACGGATCTACCTGACCTTCGTTGATAAAGGTGATTTTGGACACCTCGGACACGTTTCTCAGTTCTTCGGTGCCGTCCTTGTATTCTATTTTCATCATCTTCTGCTGGGCATTGGCCGTGCCGAAGCCTACAGCGGCGACGAGTACTGCGTAAAGTATCTTGTTCATTGTGTGTTAGAGTATGATTTTGAATGCTGTTTTATTGATTGTAACGATGTAGACGCCCTTGTTGAGTTCCGAGCGACTGACACTGAAAGACTCGGGGATCGTGGTATTGAGCACACAACGTCCGTCAAGCGAGTAGATTGAGAGCACGCTGCCGGCCTCGGCGTTGGATATGAGCAGTGCGTCCTGCGTCACACGCAGGGTCACGGCCGGCGCCACAACGTCGTCCACAGCATCGTATTTTACGAAGTCGATGAATTGGATGTCATCAAAATCGAAAGTCACGGGGTCTTGGCCTTTGGTCGCGATTGTCGCACCGGTGTCGGTGTAGGTCACCTCCGGATTGGACGTGAACAGAAACACCACAGGGTCGCCGTTGGTCGGTGTAACCCTGACGGCGTCAGGCTCCACTTCCGCTGCAAAACCGCAAATGCTCACCAATATGGCCAGCAAGAAAGTAATTTTTCTCATAAGCAGTGTTGTTTGATTGGGTTATACTTTTTATGTATTCTGAAATGTATCTTTCGAAATGTATCTACCTTGGACGTACATCCATGTAATATATACATGTAATATGTAGAATTGCGGCAAGTGTATGACGCCTGTCGTATCAGAAATAATGGTGTCGCCTAACGGCGATATCATGTAGAATGTCTAATAGTGTATCCATGCCTTGGATTACTATTTAAAAATATTTTCGGTCGCAAAAGTACACTTAATTATCATATCACACAAGACTTTTGCAAAAAAAACAGTCGCACTTATGGAATTTTGTTTTTTCAGGCAATTATAAAAAACACATTAACTACCTTATTAGCAAAATGATACATTAAACAACAACGCATCGAGATAAATTCGGAAAACCACATCTTTCGGCTTATTCCGGTCAGAGTTCGGCGTTTTTACCGACTTTTTGTTTTTCAAGCCGGTTATTTTGAGCGGTCGCCCTTCATCGGCTATTTTCGGTAATTCGTATACAGGGACACGATGCGTTTCTTTCATAGACAGCAACAGTACATACCGATAACGGCACAAAAAAAGCGAGGAACCTGCGGATGTTCCTCGCCTTCATGCGCTTCAAGATGGACTCGAACCAACGACCCTCTGATTAACAGTCAGATGCTCTAACCGACTGAGCTATTGAAGCATTTAACGTGCTTATACACTCACGTGCCTCGCACGGTCACTAAAAATCTCTATACCTTAAATTCAAAAAGGATGAAAAAATTGCGCTTCAAGATGGACTCGAACCAACGACCCTCTGATTAACAGTCAGATGCTCTAACCGACTGAGCTATTGAAGCGTATATCATTTTTATACAACAGTGCGCAACCGCGATGATTGCATCCTGCGGCGCTCCCCCTCCGGGGATTTGCGGTGCAAAGTTACACAGAATTCCCGTACACACAAAATTTTTTCAAAAAAACAAGTAAATTTTTTTCGTTGAAAGATTCAGAAAAGAAGTGCAACGGCAAGAACCGGACATTCGGATAAAGAGGATAACGACCACGCAGTATCTCTCCACCGACATAAAAAAACGACACGAGGATGCCCGACAATTTGTGTCGGACATCCTCGCGAATGCATTGGGCCGAGGCCGCAGGCGTTTAGCGCACTAAGACCTTGGTGGTTTGAGAGCCCTGACGACGAATGTATAAGCCGGCGGCAGGAGTATCGCTGACGCGGCGACCTTGCAGGTCGTAGTATTCGACGGGGGCGGCGGCGTTGTCTCCATCGGCAACGATGTCGGACACGCCGTCAAAAAGTTGCTCGGGAAGCCGGAACTTGGCTATCTGGATGGCAAAAGACGAGCCTGTATTGGCCGCCTCGAGTCCGGCTGCACACATGCCGCCTCTACCGCGAGCATCCGTGAATGCCAGGCCGGCCTTGGGCGCATAGGCTATATTGAATGCCAAAGGTATTGCTGCATTGAAGCCGCTGCCCTTAACACCGGTTACGAGTGACCATGAGTCTGCAGGATCGGCCTCAAGTGTATTGGCATTATAAGGACGCAGGAAAACGCCAATGGTGTTCTTCATCGTGTAGCCGAATACATATACCTTGTCGGGAGTGGTAGTGTTGACCAATGCGGCTTGGTAGGCGGTGAGACCGGTATAGGCGGCGGCACTGAATGAGCCGGGAGAGCTTACACCCTTAATCCATTTGCCGGTAACGGCATCAAACTTGACGAGCATACCCTCGCGCATACGAGCAGTGCTGGTCACGCCGAGTTCTTCGTTACCTTGGGGATAGAATTTACCGTTGTACTGACCGCAGAACCATACATTGCCGTTGCCGACGTTGATGCCGGAGTTCTGCATGACGCACGAGTTGTTGCTGTCTTTCTCGCCCACAATATTGGTGTGCCATTCGGAGGCAAAGGTGGTGGCGTCAACAGCCGCAAGATAGAGGTTTACAACGCCGGTGTTACATAAAGGCGCGCCGGCCAGTGTGGCTGTAAAATCCTCGCCCGATACAACGTCATACTTGCCGTAGAGGTAAAGAATGCCGCGGTCGTATACGACATTATTGATATGGCCGTTGTTGATGCCGGTGCCCTGTGCTTCGAGGGATGCAAGAAGTTGTCCTTCGGGGGTCAGTTTGAGCAGGTACATATCGCCGGCAGCCTTCTGTGCATCGCCGTTCCAACCATTGATATACTTGGGCGTGAATGTCACCGTATTGCCGGCTTGGTCCTTGAGGTGCATGGTGGCGCGGTAGTTGCCACTGATAAAGATGTTGCCGTCGGGGGCAACTGCAAGGTCATCAACGAACAGGCCGGCACGCACTTTTTTCGTGCTTCCGTCAGCCGGGACTTCCATGGCGTCGACATCAATGACGCCGTAGCCCAGCAGTTTACCGTCGGCAGACAGATGGCCTACAATGCCTACGTTGCGGTATTCATCGACAGCGGGATATACGTCCGTAGATGCGCCCGTGCCGTCTACGATTGTCAGTGGATGGGCCAGCATATCAGCCTTTTCGTCATGGCGCATAACTGCGACAAATACTATAGACCCATCAGGAAGAATATCGAGACCGCCGTTATTGCTGGCCGCATCGCCATACGAGCTGTAAAGGCTCCATACTTTCTTGCCTTGTGCGTCAAGACGCATGATTATGAGGTTGTTATTGGTGTTGCGCTGCACGTCCACAGGACTGGCGAAAATGGTTTCGTCGGCATAAGTGGCGGCATCGCCGGCGCTGTGCGTGGCGGCCGAGCCCATCCAATAGATGGCCGAGCCATCCTCCGTGGCCTTGATGCTGCGAGTCATAGAGCCCGAAGCAAGAGGGCCTTTTACGAAATTGGCCCATTCGGCAGTGGGCGCGACGGGAGCGGCCATAGCGGTGACCGTTCCCAAAAGCATGACAGCTAATGTCGTTGTAATGAATTTCATAAGCTTTCTGTTGTTAAGTTTGTGTGTTTTCTATTGTTTTCAACCATCAGTCATTGGTTCTTCGTAAAGAAGCCTATGCTATAAAGACGCGGTTTTTTTCGGCGCAAAATTACGCATAGACAACTTAATATAAAAGCATTAAGCACCAAAAAGCCAAAAAATACTTACAAATGAGTATGTCGGCTTGCGTCTCGCGCCAAACAATTGCACAATTTGAGTATGCGGTTACGGACAGCCGGAAAACCACAAATCTACACATCGCAGCTTTTGAATAATAACGTCCTTTTTCAAAAAAACGCATCAAACGACTTCCCTCAGGTCGTTTTTTTCGGCAAATCATAGCGACAAATCGGAATAAGAGTGTTATTTTTGCACGATATTATACACATCTCGCGCGGAGTGCGGCCCTGAGCATCACTGCCGGCTTCGCCTCATTGACTTAAAGCCTTATGAAGACGAATCTTTTTTCGGCATTGTGCGCCATCATGGTTCTTATGACGGCCACGACACTGGCATCCTGCAACAACAGCACATCGGCGCAACCCGAAGCCGTTCCCGTACAATTAGACGATGAAGAGTCTTGGAGTCTTGTGGACTTTGGCGGTGAAATCATCGCCAAAAATGCCTTTGACAACACTCCAAGCTACGTATACAACGGCACTTTCGTAGTCAAAGAGGAGGATGGCCTATACGTCCACCACATCTCCGATCCCAAGAAGGCACTCAATTCCGAACCATTCCTACAACTCACCAATTTCGCTTCGGGACATGCCTTCGGCGTGCGTCCCGGAACAGGCATCCTGCTTGTGAATACCGACGGCGAGGTAATCAAGCAGCTCTCTGACGACATCGCCACAGTCTATGTCCCGGTACCGCTCGGAGCCTTAGACATCCTGCCATACAAAGATACCGACGAAAAAGCCGGATACATCAAAGCCTCGGGCGACATCGCCATCAAGGCCAAATGGGACACAGCCATGCCTTTCTCGGAAGGCCTTGCCATGGTATTTAACAATGACGATCGGTATACTTGCATCGACACCGACGGCGAAAAAGTTTTCTCACTACGAGAAGGAGAAAGTATGGTCTTACCCTTATTCCTAAACGGCTGGTTGGCTGTAAACAAGGACGACAGAGGCCATTTTGTGGACCATAAGGGCGAAACCGTAATGAAACTGTCCCATGGAACAGCTGCGGTCGCACGCATCGGCGACCGCGTTCTGGCTCGCAACTCGGACGGATGGATGATGCTCGAAGCCAAAGAGGACGGCGAGAAGATTCTCAAAGGATACGAAAGCATCACCCCCCTCGGACTTGACGGCACACGCTTCCTCGTGCGTAAACGCTCTGACAGCAAGTTCCGCGTGGTGGACGCCAACGGTGAGGACGTAGGCGACAACAGGATTGAAAACTTCAATGACATGGTCTCGCTATACGGCTACATTTTCGGCGGCGACGAAAAACCGTACACGCTCTACGACAAAAACGGCGAGCCCGTAAACAAAAAATTAGACATAGACGTCATCGGCAACGAAGAATATTTAGCCGTCTTCTCGCAGAAAATCTACGACAAAAAGCAGGTGGCAGCCCTGGTAGACATCATCGGAAATAGTGCCTCGTTCGGCGGCGCCGAAGGCGTACCATCGGTCAGCAACGGCGAGACAGCCTCGACTCTGCTGCCCGAAATGGGCATAAGCGCCGAAGATGCCTTCACCTACATCGACAGTGGCAGCTACCGCGTATCCAAGGCTATAAGCGATGACCTCGGCGTACTGTACGCCACCTTCGCCACTTCCCCGGCCGACTGGACTTTCGACAGCGACGGATGGACTATCTCACAACGCTACTTCTACAGGGAGGCTCCCGTGTCCCTATTGGCCATAGAGACCCCCGTGAATACAGACAGCCGCACCGCCACGGCCTACGCCTTGATTGACGCACTTATGGACAAGGGCTGGGAGCGCGCCGGAGGCCATAGTCACGAATTGCGCAACAGCGCCGGCAACTATGTGTACATCGTCCCGTCCACTTACTGCCTGCGCATAGTTTACAGTTTCGGCCAACTTGACTACAACACCGTGATGGGCAGCGCATTGCATGCGCCATCCGCAAATAATAACGATTACTATTTGTCTGCCGATTCGGACTCGGTAGCGGTGGCGGTTCCGACCGAAGAAGTAGCGGCCGTCGATGAATATTAAAATCCACAATCAGAACATACTACAACACACATAACACATACAACGATGAATCTCTTTGACACTATAAGCGAAGATATCAAAACCGCGATGAAGGCACGCGAAAAAGTACGCCTCGAAGCACTACGCGGCATCAAAAAAGAATTCCTTGAAGCCAAGACTGCCCCCGGCGCCGGAGGCGAACTGACGGACGACAACGCCCTCAAAATCATAATCAAACTGGCCAAGCAGCGCCGCGAAAGCGCCAAAATATACGCCGATGCAGGTCGCAAAGACCTCGCCGACAACGAATTGGCCGAACTGGCCGTCATCGAAGAATACCTACCCAAGGCTCTCTCGGACGAGGAACTCACCGCCGCCCTCAGCGAAATCATAGCCAAGGTGGGCGCAACCTCACCCGCAGACATGGGCAAGGTGATGGGCGTAGCCACAAAGCAACTGGCCGGACGCGCCGATGGACGCGCAATATCAGCCAAAGTGCGCGAACTCCTTGCCAAATAATACGATTGTCAAAAAAACAAATAGCATATAAAACACAACAATGCTTACACTTCAACAAATCAAACAAGACCCGCAAGACATCATCCGCCGTCTTGCTGTCAAGGGCTTTGACGGCACCGAACCCATAAACCGCATCCTCGAATTGGACGCCGAACGCCGTCGCCTCCAACTGGAGAACGACAATGCCGCCGCCCAACTCAAAAAACACGCCGAAGCCATCGGCGCCCTCATGAAATCCGGAGACCGCGCTGCCGCCGAAGCCAAAAAAGCCGAAGTGGCCACCCTTAAGGAAAGCCAGAAAGCCACGTCCGATGCACTGGCTGCCGCCGAAAAAGACATACGCGACATCCTGCTCAACGTCCCCAATGTCCCCTGCGCAATGGTTCCCGAAGGTACAAGCGCCGCCGACAACGTTGTCGAGAAAACCGGAGGCCCTATGCCCGACCTGCCCGAAGACGCTCTTCCGCACTGGGAACTGGCCAAAAAATACAATATCATAGATTTTGACCTCGGAGTCAAAATCACCGGCGCCGGATTTCCCGTATACCTGGGCAAAGGCGCTCGCCTCCAACGCGCCCTCATACAATTCTTCCTCGACAGCGCAAGCGAAGCCGGATACCTCGAAGTCGAACCTCCTTTCGTAGTCAACGAAGCCTCCGGATACGGCACAGGCCAACTCCCCGACAAGGAAGCTCAAATGTACTACGCTCCTCTGGACGGACTGTACCTCATCCCCACTGCCGAAGTCCCCGTCACCAACCTCTATCGCGATGTAATCATTCCCGCCGACCGTCTGCCTATCAAGAACTGCGCATACAGCGCCTGCTGGCGTCGCGAAGCCGGAAGCTACGGCAAGGATGTACGCGGCCTCAACCGTCTGCACCAATTTGACAAAGTCGAAATCGTCCGCATCGAGCGCCCCGAAGACTCTTACGCAGCCCTCGAGCAAATGAAAGACCATGTGCAGGGACTGCTCGAAAAGCTCGGCCTGCCCTGGCACATCCTACGCCTCTGCGGCGGCGATATGTCCTTCACCAGCGCCATAACTTTCGACTTCGAAGTTTTCAGCGCCGCACAAAAACGCTGGCTCGAAGTTTCGTCCGTATCCAACTTCGAGACATATCAGGCCAACCGTCTGAAATGCCGCTATCGCGATGCAGACAAGAAGATACACCTGTGCCACACCCTCAACGGCTCGGCACTGGCTCTGCCGCGCATCATGGCCGCACTGCTCGAAAACAACCAGACGCCCAACGGCATCGTCGTTCCAGAGTGCCTGCGCCGCTACACCGGCTTCGACATCATCGACTGACGCCACATCATCATCGACTGACGCATCCCGACGACTTGACCGTCACCGACGGCACGTTTGACAAGCATTCCAACGCCGTCTTCGGCTGACGGTCGTCACATACAACCGGCGGTGGCCGCCCCGTACTTCCACGAGGCGGCCGCCGTCTTTCGTCCTTTCTCAATACTGAACTGTGTAAAAATCGTTGACCTCGTAAGGAGCAATTATGCCCCCGATTCGGCTCAGTACTTTATCCTGAAATAGTCGAGGAAGGTCTTATATTGGTCTTGTGCCGTAAGGCATGTGTCGAGGAGAGAGCCGGGCGTCTGCGGCCATTGGCTCAGACCACGATAATAGAACATTTTGAGCTCGTCGGTGATGATAAACGGCACGATGCGGCAGCGCAAGCATTCTTTGAACATTATCAATCGACCGACGCGACCATTGCCGTCCTGAAACGGATGTATCGACTCGAAGCGCTGATGAAAATCAAGGATGTCTTCCATGGTTATAGATTCCTTTGACCGATATTCGCCAAGCAAATCCCTGACTGCAACACCGACAGCCTCCGGTTCGGTGGTTTCCACTCCGCCGACTTCATTGGGCAAGCGCTTGTATTCGCCGACTGCAAACCAATTCTTTTGGGCATCCGATGTGCCGGATTTCAGGATACGATGAATTTGCTTTATCATACTTTCGGTCAGCGGTTCCGTTGCCCGATCTATAATGAAGTCTATGCAACGAAAGTGGTTGGTGGTTTCGATTATATCATCAACTCTGACGGCAACGTCGGTGACACCTATCGTGTTTGTCTCGAAAATATAGCGAGTCTGTTCTTTGGACAGCCGACTTCCCTCAATATGGTTGGAATTATAGGTCAAGTCTATCTGTGTGCGATGGTAGATTCCCCCTTTTATTCTTGCTGCTTTCTGTTCTCTCAGAGCTGTCAATAGCGGCGAAACGACGGTACGTGCATTTATTCGCTCGGGCAGCCGGACGTCTGTCGGGATACTCCACGTTTTGCCGACAAGGACGGCACCCGGCAGTCGGCCTCGGGCGCAATAGTTGCGTACTGTGCGCTCGGATATTCCGTGAGAGTGAGCATATTCTTTAGCTGAGATGTAATCCATATCTATCGGCAAAAAAAGTTGTGAAATCGTATGCAAAGATACGTTTTCTTGCCGATATCGGCAAGAAAACCACATTGTTTGCCTGAAGAGAGCCGGTGCGGAGTGCTCAGAGTTCCTGAAGTTTTCGGATAGAGGTCAGCGCACGAAGATTTTGCGGCTGCCGATGACGTATAGGCCCGGGGCGAGGGCGCGGACGTCGTCGAGGGTCGGTGCCTTCTTGACGAGGATGCCGTCTATGGTGTAGATATCACCGATTTCATCGTCACCTTTGGCTTGGATTTCGTTGATGAGGTTGGTTTTGTCCTTGACCTCTATCCGGCAGATTTCGGAGGATTGTAATCCGCTTTCGTCATTATACTTCACGGTGATAAAGCCCGTACCGATGCGTTTCCCTTCAAGGTTGATGGTCAGTTGCGCCGTATCATCCTTATTTATCTCGATTTCGGAATGGCTCAGAGTCATATTTACATTGGTCTCGGGCTTGAATGTCTCCACTTTTTTGAAGAGGTTCCAAGGGCTTACTGCGGCAAACGCTTCCTCCGAGCCTTCCGGGATATACAATGTCGCGTTTTCGTAAATGGGGCTAAGTTCTTCTTCCTCATCATAAGGATTAGACGCCGGGAAAATATCAACGGATGCCGAGAACGGCGTGGCGGATGTAAAAATGATTCTTTCGATTGCCGGGCAAAGGCTAAATGCGTCTCTTTGCAAGTCGTCAATCGGGCCGTTAAACGTTATAGTCTTGAGATTTGTACAGTTGTAAAAAGCGTGGCTCCGTATTGTCTTCGCTTTAGGTAATGACACCGATGATAATGAACAGTTATAAAAAGCGTTGTTCTTAATGGTTTGAACCGTGGCGGGAATTGTCACCGAGGTTATGCCGGTGCTAAGACTAAAAGCGCTATTCTGTATTTCGGTTACCGTGTAGGAGCGTTGGTTCTCTTTACTGTATACCGCTTCAGGGATGATGACGTTAGGACTTGTTGTTTCGTGCATGTTGCAGTTAATCACGTGACAATTATCATCAGATGTAATATACGTTAAGGTCTGTCCTTCATACGTGTAAAAGAAATATGCGTCCGCCGATGCCGGCAACGAGATAAGGGCGGCCAAGAGGGATAGTACGAGCTGTTTCATCATTTGGAGTGGTGTTATGTGTTTGGACTATTGTAAGATAGGGTATTGAGAAATCAGCATGTCGGAGCAAACTGATTGGCACAAAGATAAGGATATTTTTCTAAAAACACGCCCGGTGTCTAAGTATTTTTGAGTATTGGGTGGGAGTGATGGGAGTAATGGGATTGATGGGAATGATATGAACAATGTGAGTGATGTGAATAATGGGAGCAATGGCTTAATCACCATCGCTCCCATTATTCATATTGCTCTTATTGTTCCCGGTACGGGCGGCGGGACTATTTGCGGCGTCGTACGCTACGAGTGGCCGAGGCGGACTTGGAAGCCTTGGACTCCTTGACAGAAGAAGACTTGGAGCGCTTGGACGACCGCTTGGTGGAACGCTTGGGCTGTTTCTCCTGCTTTTCTTCGGCGTTAGAGACAGCCTCGGCACCATTTGCAGCCTCGGTATTGTCGGCGGCTACAGTCTCGGCATTGCCTTTTTTACTCTTGCCGCTGCCTTTTTGTGCTATGATTTCCTCACGATCCGGCACCCAGAGTTTGGCCTCGAAGGAGTCGAGGCGACGCTGTATGCTGTCCTGTGCTTTGGTCATCTCCTCGGGGTCGGGATACAGCTGCATCAGCGACTTATTTTTGAGATTGCGGGTCTTGTAAATCTCGCCCTCGTACATATTCAGGGTGAAATAGTCGTCATAAGTGCAGGTGGGCAGGTTGTTGTCGTCACTGGTGAATATGTGCTGTTGTGCAAGCCAGGGACGCAGGTCGGCAAACTTGATCCAAAACATGGGATACTTAACAGCCTCACCGCCGAAGTCGCCGCTGCGATGCAGTACCGGGCAGATGGCCTCGACAATGGTGCGCATACGGTTGTTGCGCGTATCAAATTCCCAGCGCTCAATAATGTAGTACGACAGTACTTCGTTGGTGGGCACATCGGCTTCCTGGATTGTGAAGCGAGGATTACGGTCGGTGCTACCCTTGGCGTCGGTATAGATGATATGGAAACGGTCGAGCAAGTCGCGCACCTTGACCTGATACTGCTCGGTGAAAATTTCGCGACCATCGAGGTATTCGTAGGCGTGTATTTGGTTGTTGGCCAGCAGTCGCATGATTATGCGGAAGAGGTTTTCCTGTCCGTCGATATTTTCTTCGGGGAAGTACAGCGGCGCGTTTTTGTCCTTATCGAGGTCCAATTGACGGTATATTATGCGCATCCATTGGCGGTCGGCGTCAGTGATGTTTTCTCCGGCGTCTTCATAGAATGCCTGCTGTCGCTGAGTCACCTGCGGGCCGGAGGCTTCACCTTGTCCGTGGCGTGTGCGAGATCCTGATGTACGGCGTTGCACGGCCGTGGATGTTGACTGGTCCTGTGCAACGGCTTCGGGCCCTTGTGCGAGGGCGGCCAATGCGAAGGCGCATATTGCGGTACGGTATATGGTTTTCATCGTGTGTGAATTATTTTGTCGATATAAGTGGTGCGTCATCTGTGGGATGTCATCCGATGATTACCTCCATAGGCGAAAGATCGCGGGTAATTCCGTCGGGGCCTTTGGCCTTGATGCGTGAGATATAGAAGCGGTTGCCGCGGCGCAGGCGCTGGAAGGCCTGCTTTTGGCGTGGGGAGAATTGTGCTCCCGCAGAGACCTCGGGGATGGCGTTGCCCATAGAGTCGAATATGACAGTCTCGAAGGACAGCACCGTGAACGGGGTGTCCAGCAGTCCGTCGTCTATGGCTGCGGAGAGGCCGTTAGCGGCCAGCAACAGGGTTTTCGAGAAGGGTCGCCCGCCTTTGTAGTGGTCGCTGTTGCCCTTGCTGTCGGTGAAGGCTATGAAAGCCGTCGGGTCGGGCAAGCGACGTATGCGGAAGGATGTCGTGCCCACCTGCGTGGAACGTCCGTCGATGGTGGCGGTGACGGTGACCACGGCAGTACTGCCGGGAGCGGCAGTGGGCCGAGCCACCCAATGGTCGCCGCTGCGTTGCAGGCTACCACCGCTCATGGAGGCGCTGATGCCGTCCATGGGCACGCCGGGCACCGAGATGCTTATGGGGTTGTTGATGCCGGCATACAGGACGTTCATCATCGTGGCCGAGACAGTGGCCATAGGCTCGATGACAGTGTATTCGCTGGCAAAGTCATGGCGAGTGACAGAGCCGTCGCCGTGGGACACTTCGAGGTATCCTTTATATGTAAACTTGCCGGCCGAACCAACGGTAGTGGTGAAGTGACCGTCGGCAAGTTGGCGGCCGTTGACAAATATGCGCGGCCGTGCCGTGGTGTCCACGGCGGCCAAGACTATGTCGGCGCTGTATTGTCCGCCGCGCATTACCATGCGCGAATTAGGAATAACCAATGCGTCGAGCTTGTTGACGCGCACATCCCCGGCGTCCACCTGTGTCAATAGCGAGTTGAGAGCCTCGCCTTCGGCGTAAAGCAGGTCGTTCTGTATCTTGGTGAGTATGGTGACTGCAGCCACAACAGGCTGCTGGTCAAACTTGGCCTCTTCCCACAGCTGCGGGGTTAGCTGGCCTTTGCGCCTTACCGAAGCGGTGGACAGGGCGTCCTTGACGGTGGCGGCTTTGGCCGGGTCTTGTATTTGCGCGGTGATGAAATTGCGGTAGCTGTCGATGCTCTGGCGCAGGCGGCGTCCGTTGGAGCTTCCGGGTGCCAGCATGACTACGCTGGCACTTTCGAGGTCGTCGCGCGACTCTATCTTGTCGGGGTCGCCCTGTGGACCGTCGGCCTTGCGTACTATGGCCAATTTGAGCGAGTCTACCATGGATACTATTTGGTCGGTGGCTCGACGCACTTGAACGGCACGCGTCAGCCATACCGAGCCTTTGTCGGGGTTTTGTTCGGCAAAGGCTTCGAGCGAACGGAAGATGTCCGCGTTGCGCCGACTGACGTTGGCATTGGAGCGCGTCAGCCCTTCGTGTACCTGTGTGAAACCGTCCAAAACGTCCGATGAGACGTTGAGGGCGAGCATGGCCGTTAGGACGATATACATCAGGTTTATCATCTTCTGGCGCGGTGACAGGCGTGTATTGTTTGCTCCCATTTATATGTTTGGGTGGTGGTTTTTTGGCTGTTTGTGATGTTGTCTATAAGTCGTTGTGCCGCAGTTTTATTCCTGTGGCGCGGCATCCCGAGCGGCAGAAGCGGCGGCCTGGGCGGCAGCGGCGGGATTGTACATATTGATGGTCATGGCGGTGATCATCTTTTCGTACACGGCGTTGAGTTGCTGCATGTAGCGTGCCATCTTCTCTGTTTCTTCGCAGTAGCGACTGCTTTGACTGGCACTCTTCTCGTACATGTCGCGGATGTCTTTGATGCCTTGGTTGACACGGTCTATCGAATCAAGCTGCGAGGATATGCTGCGTAGTTGTATCTCGTAGATGGTGTTGAGGCCCTGGATATTGTGGCTCAGGTCGCCCATTTGCTGAACATAACCCTGGGACGAGCGCGTGATGTTCTCGGAGTTTTCGGTGATGGCGCGGTAACTTTTGAGCAGTATCTCGGAGACCTTATTGAGCGCCTCGGTGGACTGTTGGAGCTGTTGCATCTGCGCGGTGGTTGCGGCCATCTGTTCGATGTATGCTTGGGTGGCCGAAGCGACGTCCGCGGGAGCCTGCTGTTGGGCAACAGCGGGTTGAGACGCCACATCTGTCGCAGGTTGTGCGCCCGGATGTTGGCCTACATACACAACGCTTGCGGCGTGTGTCTCGGTGGCGTGTGCGTCTTCATTGCCTTCATCTTCGGGCGCGAGGGCCTGCGATTTCTCATCATCGTCATCGTCTTTGCGGTCAAGCTCGGGATATACTTTCTCCCAGTTGTATTCGCGCGGCGGACGGTCGAAAGCAGTGAGTACGAACATCAGAACCTCGGTGCCCATACCCACGGACAGCAGCATATTACCGCCGGGAAGGTGGAGTATTTTGAAGAGTGCGCCCCAGATGACGACGGCGGCGCCTATGGAGTACGCAAAATTGAAGAAGCGCTGGCCTTTGGTGCTTGAAATCCAAGCGCCGATGCCTTTCTTGTATTTTTTCAGTTTGACCATAGCGTGGTGTACTGTGTTGATTTTTGTGTCTTTTGTGTTGTTTGGCTGAAGACTCCGAGAACTCCGAATTTGTCAGCCTCAGCAGTGTTTATTTCTTGTAATTCTTGGTGCCGCGAGCAAATCCTATCTGCGAGCGCACGCAGCGAAATCCGATGTACGAGCGTTGTTCGTTTTGGAATTCCCACATGCGGAGGTCGCTGCGGATGTTGTGAGCGACGTCTTTCCACGATCCGCCACGGACGATTTTACGCTTGAGACGATACGGATCTTCCTTGGCGGCGTTGTAGCGATATTCGGGGTTGAGGTCGTTGGTGATTTTGCCGACGCTCTCGGTGTAGGCCGTCGATGTCCATTCGCTGACGTTGCCGGCCATATCGTAGAGGCCGAAGTCGTTGGGGGCGTAAGTGCCCACGCGCGAGGTGATGACGTGTCCGTCTTTGACGTAGTTGCCTTCCTGGGGCTTGAAGTTGGCGTAGAAGCAACCCTTGTCATCGCTCATGGTGAGGTCTCCGTCCCAAGGATACATATTTTCGTTGACACCGGCACGTGCCGCATATTCCCATTCGGCATCTGTGGGCAGTCGGTAAGGCTCGACATACACACCTTCCTTGCCCAAGGCGCGGCGCAGGTAGTCGGTACGCCAGTTACAGAAGGCGTTGGCCTGTTCCCAGCTGACGCCCACCACGGGATAGTCCGAGTATCCGCCGTGAGCAAAGTACATGCGCACGTATGGCTCGTTGTAGGCGTTTTCGAAGTCATTTACCCACGCCGTGGTGTCCGGATAGACGTTGACAATATAAGTGTTCAGGAAGTCATAGTCGCCGGTGAGTCCGCGGGTGATGGTCTCGCGTACAATCTGACCCTCATCGTTGAAGTATGCCGTGTCCTTGGAGATGACAGGCACATCAGTAGGCGTAGGCACATCGGTGTTGTATATGCGGCGTGTGGGGTCCAGGCGGTTTTTGCGCTTGGCGGCCTCGGTGTGGTTGTATATTTCGTAGCGGTAGTTAAGCTGCGTGGGATCAAGCTCGCGCACTCCGGTGATGGGGTTGGTGCGGTATAGGCTTTCTATGGCGCGCTGCTCGTCTTCGTTGGGGTTGCGCCAGGGTATGGCTTTGTTCCAATTCAGATGTGGCTTGACGGGATTGCCCTGACGGTCTTCTTCGATTTTGAATTCCTCGTTGCCGCCGTATGCCGGGTCGGCAAGACGTTCGCGGATGATGGAGTCGCGCACCCAGAATACAAATTGCTTGTACTTGGCATTGGTGATTTCGGTCTCATCCATCCAGAATCCGTCGACGCTTATACCTCGTGCATCGGCTACGAGATTCCAGGCGCTGTCGGCCTCTTGCACGCCTACTTTCATGGAGCCTCGGTCGATGAGCACCATGCCGTATGGCGTGGGTTCGGTCCACGAGGTACCGCCCACTCCGGTGACTTCGCCGCCGGCGGCACTGCGCGAGCCGGTGGCGCAAGCGCCCAGGGCTACGGCCAGAGCCGCGGTCGACAGGGCTATGATTGTCTTGGTTGGTTTGTCCATATTATGGTGTATGTGGTAATGCTATGTAGTGTCTTTTGTGGTGTCTTTTATCTTTTCGTTGTCATTACATCAGGCGTATGGCCTTGTGCCGGTAGGGGTTTTTGGCGCCGAGGTTTAGCTTGAGGCTGTACCCGGCGGTGATTTCGTGGCTGCCGGAGGAGGCCTTGGCTATGGCGCCGGTGGGATAGTCGTAGGAGTACTCGACAAAGAACCCTTTGAATGTCGCGCCGACCACAGCGTAGACCGCGTCATTGTAGCGATAACCCACGCCGAAAGTCAGGAATTTGCTGTAAGAGGCACGCGCGGTGACTTCGGCGGTATAGAACGTGAAATCGGTACGCACAAGCATCGACGGCATCAATTCAAATAACGTATTTTTCAACGGAATATTGCTTCCGGCCATGAAATAGAGCGTGCGCCCGGTCTTGAACTCATAGATGTTTTTGGCCGAGGCGTCCCCGGCGTCGTTGCTCAGCGTGACCGTGGGGGCAGTCAGGTGGCTGCACGATATGCCGGCCCAAAACTTGGGATGCTGATACCATATGCCGGCACTGACATCAAAGGCGGTGCCGTGGAGGTCTTGCGTCGGTATGCCGTCATCGGTGCCCTGGTGGTAGTCGTCTTCATCGGGTAGGTAGACTTCGCTGCCTTTGAAAGACTGGTCGTACATCCCCAGAGCCACACCGCCGGTGAATTCGCCTCCCCACTTCTTGAATTTGTATCCTATCTGCGCGTGCAAGTTGAGCGTTCGGTACAGACCTATGCTTTCTTGAGAGATGACCACACCTGTGCCGAAGCGCTTGCCCAGAAATTTGAAGGGCATGTCAGCTGTGGCGGCAAAGGTTTTGGGGGCATTGTCTATGCCGAGCCATTGCAGGCGTGCGCCGCCGCGTATACGCAGCAAGTCGGTCTGTCCTACGGCGGCGGGGTTGTAGTACGTCGGAACGTTGTAGTATTGTGTGAAGGTGGCATCGGTCTGTGCGACAGCCTTGGTGCACGGACACAGCAGCAGTGCCGCCGCCATCAGACGCAAGCACCGGCGTCGCAATTGTGTATTATATGTCTCGTGGCCGGTCATTCAAAGTAGAATGTTAGGACTATCATTTTGGACGTCGCTTTTTTTAGCGCGTTTGTAAATTTGAGTTTTTGCGGGTCATCGGCCAAGTCGGGGCGGTCGTGTTGCAGCACGTCGGTGAGACCGATGCAGAACTTTATCTCGGGATTGAGCTTGAAGTACGGCAGGTAGAAGTCGCAGCCGAAGCCGATGCTGAGGTAGCAATCGGTGCTCTTAAGCTTGAGCGCCTCGTTGCGCTTCTTGGATACATCGAAGGCGGGCATCACACCAACCACCCCATAGGGGCGGGCATTACGGTAGCGTTTCGATGCAAATTTCAGGTCTATGGGTGCGACCACGTAGGCGCTCTTGAGGTTGAGACGCTCTTCGCCGCCCTCGCCGGTGACGTCAATCATACGGATATCACGATTGCCGAAGTACATACCGGGTGACAGTCGCAGGCTGAACCACTCGTTCAAACGCAAGTCAAAGAGACCGTTGACACAGAATCCGGGCGAGAAGGAAGGCTCTTCCATATACCAGGTCTGGCCGTCTTCGGTGGCGATGCCGTTATGCGTGAATTTGAGGTCTTGCGTATGTAGTCCCACCGAAAAACCTAAATGCCAGCGGCGCAAATCGGCATACGGGCGGTTGAGCACCTTGTCGTTGAAACTCTTGGCCGACATCAAAGAAGCCGACGGCAGTAGCGCGTACAGCGCCACCGCCACCGTCATTGCCATGCGTCGCCACAGCCTTATATGATGGTTCGGTATTCTCATTTTTCTATATAAGATAACGGCCTCCGCCGTTTTTTATTGTATACAAGCCGTATCGACTCGCACCCGACCGCGCCGGACCGCTTTTCCCGACTCCGACAAGAGGCCGCCACACTGATGTATATTCCGTCTATACCACCCGAACGGCCGGAGTTGTACCATTCCGTAAAACTTACTTGACAAAATGCTGCACTTATTGCAGCATAAACAACGAATATGACAACTCGCACTTGCATATTGCCGGTCAGCAACCATTATTGCAATCTATTGTGATGCAACACAATGCAACTCTATTTGTTAAAAAACGACCGACATCAACGACTTGAACTATTTTCTTGAAAAAATATTTTGTTTTACAAAAATTATGCGCTAATTTTGGAGACAGAAAGAAAAAACGGCTGACACCGGACGAAAAACACGTCGAATGGCCGGATGCAAGCAATCACAAAATAACAGCATAAACAAGAGACCCCATAAAAACGACTACTAACCATTAAACGCAAACCAACATGAGACACGTTAATTTTTTAACCACTCTTGCGGTAGCACTGGCGACCCTTGCCTCTTGCGGCAATGAGCCTGCCATGAAGCTCCACAATGACAGCAGTCCGGGCAAAACCGCACTGCTTGAGACAAAAGACCAAGCACTTGTTACCAAAGCGGTGAAGGCTCGAGACTTCTTCTATTCGAAAGGCTCGCGCGTATCGGCAGCAGGTGCCACTATCGGCCATTATGTCACCAATAGCAGCCGTTCGGCGACAGATACAGTGTTGTCGGTGGTGAACTTCGCTGACGGACAAGGCTTTGTGATCCTGACCGACAAGGTAGACAGCCCGGAAATCCTTGCGGTGAGTGACGAGGGCACGCTCGACCTCGGCAACATCGACAATCCCTCGCTCAGGCTATTGCCGTCGAAAACCTGCAAGGACGGGCGCAAAGTGCCACTAGAGGATTAGACCCCACTCGTCCATACCTTTTAGAGGTTGAGAACACGTATGACACCATATTCAGCGTGGGACCAATGATAAAAGTGCATTGGGGGCAAGATGCGCCATACAACAACTACTGCCCTGTTATATTGGGCTCAGTGCGCGCATTTGCCGGGTGTGTTCCCATCGCCGGCGCTCAAATCATGACTCATTATCAATATCCAAACTCTTTCGTTTGGGATGTTGATGGAGGCTCTTCGACAGTTTCGCTTGATTGGAACATAATTAACAAGCATGTGACAAGCGGAACAAGCTCAATTCCGGCAAATTGCCAAGACGATATCGCTACCCATAACGCAATCGGAATGTTAGTCCGCAAATTGGGCAAAGAGGTAAATGCCTCATACACTCCTTTTGGCACAGGGGCAACCATGCAAGGCTTTAAGGCTGGGATGTCATACTTCGGATATACAACATCTGCCATAAAGCAATTTGGGACAACGCCCAAGCCGGTTTTTGATGGTTCCCGGATATGGGCTGTCGGTGGAAGTGATACAACCACAGAGGGCCGGGATGCAACCCACATGTTCCTGGTGGATGGCCGTAAGTACATAAGGCATTACCACAAAACCTATATACTAGACCCGGCGGTGACACCTCCCTTACTGGTAGAAGTTGTTAATGAATATACCGTATACTACGACTACATCCATGTCAATTGGGGCTGGGACGGGACTGCCAACGGCTATTATTATGAAGGATCCTTTGACTCAAGTAACCCACGTAAGCTTGATTATCCCTCTGGCGGTGTGGGCAACTACAATTTCACTTCTAATCTTATGTACGTTGAAGTGTATCGATAGTATTAACAATAAATAATCAACTACAGATGAAAACCTACAAACTAACACTACTGGGCATCATGGCGTTATTTGTCACAGGATGCTCCTCCGATGCGAACGAAAGGCAAGACAACGGTCCGAAGTCGCGTATGGAGATGACCGCCGAGGAGGAGGCCATCAGCGAAGCGGAAATAAAATCGGCGTTCACCGTATTCGAGGGGCTGTACTCAGATGAGATGTCTGTGTCCAATCGCGAAAACGTGATGCTGTCTCCTCTGAGTCTTGACCTGTGTCTTGGTATGACGTCCAACGCCTTCGCCAAGGCAGACCGCAATGACATAGTAGGCAGGCTCGGCGCTTCGTCCGCAGCCGCGCTCAACGAGTTCAACAAAAATCGCATAAATTATTTCTCGTACAACGGGAAACGCGCGAAAGTGTCCTTTGCCAATTCCGTATGGGCAAATTCGCTGACGATGAAATCAGAGCAAGATTTTGCATCGGCAATGGGTGACATAAAGAAGTATTATGATGCCGAAAGCCGCACCATTGACTTTGGCGCAAACGACATGAAGTCAATGATAAACAATTGGTGCTCGAACAAAACCAACGGCCTTATTCCGGAATTCTTGAAAGATGAGCCAAGTGTCCTTATACAGGCGATGTTTATCAATGCGATGTACTTTGATTGTCAATGGGAAGAACCGTTTGAGAAATCAGCAACAAAGACAAAACCATTTTATTCCCCCAACGGAGTTCAGCGTCAAGGCGATGTTGAGATGATGTTTGGCGAGCGCTTTGTCCCCATTTTCGAGGCAGATAATTATTCAATGTTTGCCCTGCCGTATGCGGACTGCAATTATTCGGCAGTCTTTGTTCTGCCAAGTAAAGACAAAAGCATAGCCGACATCCTTCCGAATGTACGTGATGCCCTACTTGCACGTAAACTCGACAATGTTTCGCCAAAGAAATACATTGTTGGCATACCCAGGTTTAAGACCGAATATTCGAATTACATTACCGATTATGTGTCGAATGCAGGCATCTCTCTGGTAAACCGCGAATTGCTTGGCTATGGTAAGATGAGAGGTGCTGAAATACTGCAGGCCACAAGTCTTGAATTAAGCGAAGAAGGCACAAAGATTGCCGCCGTGACAGCGAACGTAGGCTATACTACCACCTCACCCGGGTCGATTACTCTTGACCGGCCGTTCCTGATGATAGTCAAGGACAACAACCACGGCAGCATCTTGCTGATGGCCGCCATCCAGATGCCCAAAGAATAAGACCGACAGCATTTGTTTACTAATGATAAATGACACGAAGCATCGCCCCGAACAGCTACCGGGGCGATGCTTCCGTGTATAATACAACCTTTGTTTCTATCTGGCCAGCCCGGCAAAACAAAATACCAAACACAACACAAGAAACTGCCACGGCCATCTCGTTTTGTACAATACCAGCTTAAACGAGACACGGCAATGTTTTGTGAAGCAAAACCGTATGCACGAAAGCCCAAAAAAAACCGACCGCATTCAACGATTCGTGATTTTTTTGAAAAAATATTTTGTTTTACAAAAATTATGCACTAATTTTGGAGGCAGAAAGAAAAAAACGGCTGACACCGGACGAAAAACACGTCGAATGGCCGGATGCAAGCAATCACAAAATAACAGCATAAACAAGAGACCACCTAAAAACGACTCGTCATTAACTATAAACTCATCATTAACTATATGAAAACCTACAAACTGACACTACTTGGCATCGTGGCATTATTTGCCACAGGATGCTCGTCCGAAGCGGACGAAGGGCAGAACAAGCCCAAGTCGCGTATGGCGATGACTGCCGAGGAGGAGTCCATCAGCGAAGCCGAGATAGAAAATGCGTTTGCCGTCTTTGAAGACATGGCAACAACTGTAGCTCCATACCAAGATAACATCGTATATTCTCCTTTAAGCAAGGACTTGTGCCTCGGAATGGTGGCCAACGCTCTTGTGGACGGCGACCGCGACAGAATTGTCGGGAAAATGGGCGCATCATCGGCAACCGCGCTCAATGAGTTCAACAAGAACCGCCTAAACTATTTCTCGTACAACAACGAGAAAGCGAAAGTGTTCTTCGCCAACTCAATTTGGGCAAACAGTCGGTGGATGACATCAGAACAACAATTCGGGGCTGCATCAGGAATCATAAAACAGTATTATGATGCCGAATGTCGTATCCTTGACTTTGGCAACACGGACATCCGAGCTCAAATAAATAAATGGTGCTCGGAAAAGACAAACGGGCTGATAGGCAATATAGAAAACACACAACCCACTGACGAAAACACCCAAAGTATCATCATAAATACAATGTATTTTGATTGCGCTTGGGCACAACCATTCACGAAAGGTTCCGCAACAGAAAGCACCTTTTATGAAGCAGATGGTATTCATCCCAGAGGTATCGTAAAAACGATGCAAGATATACGGACCTTGCCTGCCATCTGGACAAACTCTTTCGCCGCATTTTCAATGCCTTATGCAGACTGCAATTACTCGGCTGTATTTGTCCTGCCGGATCGGGATAAGACAATCTTTGACATTCTTCCGGAGGTAAAAGAAATGCTTTTGACCAGACAACTTGACAATACAGAACCTCAAAGATGCACTATCGGAATACCCATTTTCTCGGTGCTGCAAAATAACGACATATATAAATATGTAAAAAAATCCGGCCTAGACATTGACAATTGTACATTGAACGGTTTTGACGTCGATATAGTCTCCACAATTAAACAGGCTATAGGTTTGACTGTTACTGAAACAGGGACAAAAGTAGTAACGAAGACGGAATGGGATGGAACGGCAACAGCCAACCCCGGCACGCCAATCGTCCTTGACCGTCCGTTCCTAATGATAGTCAAGGACAACAACCACGGCAGCATCTTGCTGATGGCCGCCATCCAGATGCCAAAGGAATAAGACCTCGGCAAGACATAAGCCTACACGCACTCAAAACACAAGACGCCACTTTCCCTCCACGGGAGTGGCGTCTTGCTTATTTCATATCGATACGTCCGACCGACTATTCGGAGACTTAAACATTCGATTGCTGCCCGGGTTCTAATGTTGTTGCGCCGTGCTGTCCGGCTGTGCGGCCGTACGTACACGCAGCGAGTCGGTGGCCGCATTTATACTGTCAAAGACGTCTGCGGCCGTCTTGCTGCCCAACACCGCCGGCGCCATATTGATGACAGCCGAGGGCAAGGCATCATTATATGACGACTTAAGCTCGCCCGAAGGAAACAGCGCCATCCAAACATTAAGCAATACACTGAAGACCAAGGCGTATTTGAGTATGGCAAACACGGCTCCGGCAAGATTGTCTACACGTCCCAAGCTGAGACTTTCAAAAAGCTTGCGTATAGTGCCGGCCAAAAAACGTGCCGCCACCATCACGACAATGAAGATAATGGCGTATGACATCACTGTATGCAGCAATACGGTGTCCGCACTATCCTCGGGCGATGAAAACTTGGCAGCCACGATGCCGCTGAACACGCGGCACAGGATGATGGCAGCCACGATGCCGACAACGCTGCCGGCCTGAGACATCACACCGCGACGCCAGCCGTACAAAGCGCCGCCAAGAACTATGAGTATGCAGATTATATCAAAAAGTGTCATTGTATAATTCGGTTGGAATCCGTGATACTTGTGCCGTTAGGCCGTACAAAGTTACAACTTATAATTGAATTACACGATGAAACACAAGTCCCGGAACACGGCTCCGTCAGGGCAACGACAATACTAACGCGACAGCTCGTTTTTTCGCCTTAAAGCAGAATAGTTGGTAAATATCGGAAATAATCGGTACAACATTTTGATATTTGCCTTATTTTTGCAGGCGAAAATCACCGTTTCGGCCGCGCGACACCAAACCGAACCATCCGGATGTTGGTTATACAATAATAGGTCGCACGCCAACGCCGTGAGACACCGTGATAATCGCAACCACGGGTTCCAATAGAAACAGAAAAAAATACATATCGAAACAACCACACACTATGAGGTCACAAACACGCATCCTCACAATTCTTGCGCTCACAGCCGCCACGATGTCCGCACGCGCCCAAGGCATCAGCGTCACCGAAGGTGCCGCAGCCGGCAGTGCGGTCTACACCTTGGAGCAGTGCCGCAGCCTTGCCCTGGCCAATAATAAACAGCTGATGATTGCACGCCAATCAATGGACAAGGCTCACTATCAGAACAAAGAGGCTTTTGCGGCATATCTGCCGGCCTTGGACTTTGCCGGCGGGTATATGTACAACCAAAAGGAGCTGTCCATATTCTCCAAAGACCAGCTGCTGCCCATTAAGACCTTCAATCCCGTGACCAACAGCTACGACTTCAATCTGGTGACCAACCCCGCCACCGGACAGCCGATAAAGACCCCCGACGGACAGTACATACCCTCACAGGTGGCACTGATACCCAAGGAGTCGATGACCTATGACATACACAACGTGTTCTTCGGCGCCGTCACCCTGACCCAACCCGTATACATGGGCGGCAAGATTGTGGCCATGAACCGCCTGACCAAGTACGCCGAAGAATTGGCGCAGCAAACGCACCTCTCCGAGGCCGAAAACGTGGTCTACGCCGTCGATGCCGCCTATTGGCAAGTGGTGTCGCTCAAAAACAAGCGCGACCTTGCCGTGGCCTATGTCAACCTGCTTGACTCTTTGGACCGCAACGTCCGCCTCATGGAACAGCAGGGCGTGGCCACCAAGAGCGACCGCCTCAGCGTGGACGTCAAACTCAACTCGGCACAGGTGGACCTCACCAAAGTCGAAAACGGCTTGACCCTCTCGCGCATGGCTCTGGCCCAAGTATGCGGACTGCCCATCAACGCCGGGATGTGCGTGGTCGATGAGGAAGTTCGTGCCGGTATTGTCGAAGCTCCCGGGCTGTCGGCTACGGATATAGACAGCGCATACGTGCGGCGCCACGACCTGCGTGCGCTCTCGCTGGGTATAGACATCGCCGGACAGCAAAAAAAAGTGGCTCTGTCTTCCATGCTTCCGAATGTCGCGCTCGTGGGAACGTACAGCTTCTCTAACCCCAATATGTTCAACGGCTTCGAGAAGCGCTTTAGCGGCGCATTCTCCGTAGGCGTGATGGTCAAGATACCCCTATGGCACTGGGGCGGCGACTACGCCAAATACCGCGCCGCCGCCGTGGACGAAACCGTGATGCGTCTCCGCCTTGACGATGCACGCGAAATGGTCAATCTCCAAGTCAGCCAGGCATCATACAAGGCTCAGGAAGCCTACAAAACCTACCACACCACGCTGACCAACCTCGAGAGCGCCGATGAAAACCTACGCACCGCCACCGTAGGCTTCCGCGAGGGCGTGGTCACCAGCGATGATGTCATGGCCGCACAGACAGCATGGCTCAAGGCCAACAGCGAAAACATCGATGCAATGATCGACGTCCGCCTCAGCAATACATACCTCAGCAAGGTCTTGGGCACGATGGACATCGGGGCATACTCCGCCGAAAAATGACACATACCGAATAACAAAGAATAACCAACAAGAAAACATACGATTATGTCAGAACAGACACCCATCTATCCCGTGCCGTCGCCCGAAGAACAACGGCGCGCCAACCGCTCGCTAATGATTACACTGGTGGCGCTGACGGCTGCCGTAGTCGCCATCGTCATCATAGGATTTCTATGCCTCAACCACCCGGACAACATCACCGAAGGCCAGGTGGACGGCACCACGGTACGCATTTCGGGCAAACTGCCCGGACGACTTGCCGAAGTGTACGTGCACGAGGGTGACACCATTGCCGCCGGCGACACACTTGCACGCATACACTCGTCTGTAGTCGAAGCCCAATTGGCACAGGCCGAGGCCATGCGCAACGTCGCACGCGCCCAAAACCGAAAGGCCGAGGCCGGTACTCGCAGCCAAATCATCGAAGCTGCACGCGACATGCTGGCGCAGGCCGAAGCCGCACAAACCATAGCCAAGAAGACCTACGAACGCATGCAGAACCTATACAATGACGGTGTAGTCACCGCACAGAAGCGCGATGAGGCCAAGGCCGCATACGATGCCTCCACCGCACAAGTCGGAGCCGCACGCAGCCAACTCAACTTGGCACTCGAAGGCGCCCAAAACGAGGACAAGCGCAGCGCCGCAGCCATGGTCAGTGCCGCCGAAGGTTCGGTGGAACAAGTGCAAGCCGTGCTCGAAGACAGCTACCTGATAGCACCTTGCGACGGTACCATCGACCAGATATACCCCGAGACCGGCGAACTGGTAGCCACCGGGACACCCATCATGAGCGTACTCAAGTACGAGCGACAGATTATTTTCAACGTCCGCGAAGAAATGCTCAACGCCCTCAAGATGGGTCAAGAAATAACAGTGATGATTCCTGCACTGGGACAAAAAGAATTTAAGGCCCGCATATTCTACATCCGCGATATGGGCTCGTATGCCGTATGGCGTGCAACCAAGGCCACCGGTCAATGGGATTCGCGAACCTTCGAAATCAAGGCTCGCCCTGTGAATGCCATCGAAGGCCTGCGACCCGGAATGACAGCCATACTGCGCGACTGAACCCCATACACCTAACATCTCGGCCGAAAGCAACTTTATGAATCCGCTTATAGCAACCATGCGCCGCGAACTGCGGCGGCTGGCATCGCGTAAGGCATATATCTTTGCCTTTTTCGTGGTGCCCTTGGGCTGCACAATCTTCTTCCTCAGCCTGATGGACCAAGGGCTGCCGCTGCACGTGCCCACGGCCATAGTCGATCAAGACCATTCGGCCATGTCGCGCGAAATTACGCGAACACTCAACGCCAATTCGCTGGTGACAATCACGCGTGCCGAACAGACATATTCGGACGCTGTGGCCGCCGTACGCCGCGGCCAGGTCTACGGCTTTTTTGTCATACCCAAAGATTTCGAAGCCGATGCCGTAGCCGGCCGCACCCCGGTCATAGACTACTATAGTAATATGACTTACTATGTGCCCGGCACCTTCCTGTTCAAAGGTTTCAAAACCACCTCCGTGACTTCGGCAGCCGGAATGATGCGTGCCTCGCTCACCGCCTCAGGCATGGAGGACGACCGGGCTATGAACATCGTACAGCCCATGACCATCGAGACACATGCCCCCGGCAACCCGTGGACCAACTACTCGATGTACCTCACCCCGTCGTTCATGATGACAATGCTGTCGCTGATGATACTGCTGGTGACCGCATTCTCCATCACCGAGGAAATCAAATGGCGCACCTCGCCCCGGTGGCTGGAAACGGCGGGCGGAAGCATCACCGTGGCCGTCTTCGGCAAACTGCTGCCCCATACGGTATTGTTCACCCTGATAGGCTGGGCTATGGGCGCAGTCATCTTCGGATTTTGCGGCTTCCCGCTGCAAGGCCCCGCTTGGGCTCTGATGCTTGGAGTGCTGCTGATGGTAGTGGCCAATCAGGCACTGGCGGTGTTCATCACCGCATTGCAACCCAATCCGCGCATGGCTCTGAGCATTTGCGCACTCACCGGCATCCTAAGTTTTTCCATAGCCGGACTATCCTTCCCCGTCGAGGGTATGTACGGCGGCATAGCCATACTCTCTTACATTATTCCGGTACGCTACATGTTCCTACTATATGTCAATACCGGCATCAACGGCCTGCCACTGTACTACTCGCGCTGGATGTTTGCCATCCTCGCCATATTCCCGGCATTGGCCGCACTTGCGCTGTGGCGCCTCAAGAAGGCATGCCTCAAGCCTGTGTACGTCCCATGATGTTTATTTCGTCCAATGAAGATTTTTCACGCAATATATAAATGGCTGGCCGATGTGGCCGATGTCTTCCGCTGCGAGTTCGGCCTGCTGCGCCGCGATGCCGGCGTGCTGCTCTTCTTTTTCGGGCTGCCGCTATTCTATCCCATAGTTTACACGCTGATATATAACCCCGAAGTGGTGCGAGATATTCCCATAGCCGTTGTCGACCTAAGCCACACGGCCGAGTCTCGCAGCCTCACCCGCCATCTCGATGCCACTTCGGCCATTGCGGTGAACTACCGGTGCGCAAACATGGCCGAAGCACGCGACCTCATGGCGCGCGGCGAAATCTACGGTATCCTCGAAATTCCGCGCGACTACGCACGCGACATAGGCCGCGGCACCACCGCACATGCCGACTTCTACAGCGACATGTCGCTACTGCTACGCTACCGCACCTTTGTGGGAGCTCTCACGGACGTGCAACTGGAAACCTGCACCGAAATCACGGCAAACAAACTCAGTGCCGCAGGTATCTCCTCACCGGGGCTGCCGATAAGCAACCGCAGCCACTTCATGGGCGACCCGGAGGAAGGCTACGCCTCCTTTATCATCCCGGGCATCGTCATCCTCATACTGCAACAAAGTATGCTGCTCGGAATCACCATGATAGGGGCAACATCGCGCGAACGACGCCGCTTCTACGGCGGCCGCGACCCTTTGTGCCCCGAACACTACGGCCCGGGCGCCACCGTCTGGGGACGTGCCCTGGTATACTTCCTGTGCTATGTTCCTATGACGATATACATCCTGCACTGGATTCCGGAGATTTTCGGGCTGCCGCATTACGGCTCGGCCACGGATTACTTGCTGCTGATGGTGCCTATGCTACTGGCCACGGCCTTCATGGGACAAGCCCTGATATACATAGTGCGCGAACGCGAAATGGCTTTCATCATCTTCGTATTCTCGTCCGTAATATTCCTGTTTCTCAGCGGCATGGTGTGGCCGCGCTACGCCATGTCCACACCTTGGCTGCTCTGCGGCGACATCATACCGGGCGTTTGGGGCATCGAGGGGTTCATACGCATCAACAACAACGGCGCCTCCCTGGCCGACGTTGCCGCTCCCTACTGCCGACTTTGGGGGCTGGTAGTGCTATATTTTGTGGCCGCCGTGGCCGTCACGTCCTATCTGCGCCAACGTCCTCTACGCAAATTCAATCCCTATTAAGGACGGCCGCCGGCACGTGCAACAAAAGCACACCGCCAAGCACTGTTTGATAGCGTTTTGCGCCACTCCTTTGCAGTTTTAGCGCAAAACGTGTTGGCGCGGTGCAAAAAATGTGCTATCTTCGCAGAATGAAACTGTCGGTACGGGACATACACAAGAGCTACGGTTCTATGGAAGTGCTGCGCGGCATCAGTGTAGATGTCGCCGAGAGTGCCGTAACCGCCATAGTCGGCCCCAGCGGCGCCGGCAAGAGCACGCTGCTGCACATCATGGGCACACTTGACCGCCCGAACAGCGGCAGCGTCCTCATCGACGGCATGGATGTCACCTCGCTGCGCGACAAGGCCCTTAGCCGCCTGCGCAACACCTCATTGGGATTTGTGTTCCAAAGCCACCGTCTGCTTCCCGAATTTTCCATAGTCGAAAACGTGGCTATGCCATGCCTCGTAGGAGGTATGGGGCGACGCCAAGCCATGGAACGCGCACGCCTATGGTTGGAACGCCTCGGCCTTGCCGAACGGCTTGACCACCGCCCGTCCGAACTATCCGGCGGCGAATGCCAGCGTGCCGCCGTGGCTCGCGCATTGGTCAACGATGCGCCTCTGCTGCTGGCGGATGAACCCTCAGGCAGCCTCGACAGCGAAAATCGCCGGCGCATGCATCGCCTGTTCTTCGACCTGCGCGACGCTTACGGCACAACCGTAGTCATCGTTACACACGACGGCGAACTGGCCGCGGATGCCGACCACGTGCTGCACATCGCCGATGGACGACTAATATGCGAGCAATCGCCGACAACGGACATCGACACGCAAAAAAATCCGGACACAGATGCAAGATTGGACACCGCCACGGATTAAAGACATAGCGAAACAAAAACAAATAACATAACTATCAAAAAAGTACTACAATGATCACCAAGACAATATGCCGAATGATTCCGGTTGTGGCAATGGCGCTGTTTGTCTGCTCGTGCAACAATGACGACAATAACGACCCGACGCAAGACGGCAACCAGGTAGACTTTGTAACAGTCAAGTCCATCACCAATGCCGGCACATCCTTCGAAGTGCAGAAGGAAGGCGACTCGCCCGTGGCCACACTCATCACGTCCAAGAAACTCTCCGAAGGCATCAAGGTGGGCCAGCGCATACTGCTGCGATACTTCCCCGCCAACGGACAACCCTATACCAGTGGCAACATCACCCCCACAGGATATATGACAATATACGGCAGCGGCGACCCCGTGGCCGTCAAGAAGAGCGAAGACGTCGGCGGATTTGCCTCCGAGGACGTCATCATCGAGATATGCCAGCGTGCCGGCAAGTACGTCAACGTGGCCGCTCGCTGCTTTATGCTCAACGCGCCCAAAGAATTTGACCTTATATGCGACCAAAGCACCATAGCCGATGCCGAGCCGGTGCTTTACCTGATATACAAGAGCGACAGCAACAGCATCGACGGCGCCTACAAGGTGACCTACGGCTCGTGGGACATCTCGCAAATCTGGAGCCTTTCCACCTGCAAGAGCATACGCGTCAAGTACGCCACCACAGAGGGCACCAAGAGCGTAAGCCTCATTAAGGACGCCTCGCAAATCACACCCACCGAGTAATCGGTTGCGGAATACATACCGTGCTGCCGATGTCGACGGACTGGCTCCGCCGGCATCGGCAAATTCCCTGAAAATACATATAAACTATATAGACAAACGCCTTATGGACAACAAGAACAACAATACAAACGAAATCAAGATAGAACTTCCGGCCGAAGTCGCATCAGGACACTACAGCAACCTCGCAGTGATAGCCCACGGCGCCGGCGAATTCTACCTCGACTTTATCGCCGTGGCACCCAATATGCAGCAGGCAAAAGTGCAAACACGCGTCATCATGACCCCCGAAAACGCCAAGAACCTGCTATTTGCCCTGCGCGACAACATCGCCAAGTACGAGAGCGTATTCGGAGACATCGAACGCATAGTACCCAAAAACAATACGCCGGAAAAATCCGGATTTACCGCCTAAGCCGATGAGCACCGACCTATCGGGCATACGCCCCAACGACCTGTGCATCTACAACTCGATGAGCCGCGGCAAGGAGGCCTTCAAGCCCCTGCACGCCCCTCTCGTAGGCATGTACGTCTGCGGCCCTACAGTGTACGGAGATGCGCATCTGGGACACGCCCGCCCCGCCATAACTTTTGACATCGTACTGCGCTATCTGCGACACTTGGGATACGAGGTGCGCTATGTACGCAATATCACCGACGTCGGACACCTGGAACACGATGCGGACGACGGCGAAGACAAAATTGCAAAGAAAGCTCGCCTCGAACAGCTCGAGCCCATGGAAGTAGTGCAATACTACCTCAACCGCTATCACCACGATATGGAAGCGCTCAACGTGCTGCCGCCGAGCATCGAGCCGCACGCATCGGGACACATCATCGAGCAAATCGAATATATCAAAAAAATTCTGGAGGCCGGATACGCATACGTCAGCGACGGCAACGTCTATTTCGATGTACCCAAATTCAACCGCGACTACGGGTACGGACGCCTCAGCGGCCGCAATATCGACGAGCTGCTGGCCACCACACGCGCCCTCGACGGGCAGGAGTCCAAGCACAACCCCGCCGACTTCGCCCTTTGGAAAAAAGCCGCGCCGGAGCACATCATGCACTGGCCGTCACCATGGAGCGAAGGCTTCCCCGGATGGCACCTCGAGTGCAGCACCATGAGCGAGAAATACCTCGGCGAGGAATTCGACATTCACGGCGGCGGAATGGACCTCAAATTCCCGCACCACGAGTGCGAGATTGCGCAAAGCGTAGCCCACAACGGACATCCGAGCGTCAAAGTATGGATGCACAACAATATGATTACCATCAACGGCAAAAAGATGGGCAAATCGTTGGGCAATTTCATCACCCTCGAACAATTCTTCACCGGCAGCCACGAGCTATTGCAGCAGGCATATACGCCGATGACCATCCGCTTCTTCATCCTGCAAGCGCACTACCGCGGCACCGTGGACTTCTCCAACGAGGCATTGCAAGGCGCCGAACGCGCACTGCGCCGCCTCACCGAGGCCTACGGACGCCTGACCGAGCTGCACCCCACGGCAGACGCGCCCTCATTGGCCGAGACCGTGGCCGAACTACGCCGCCGCTGCTACGAAGCCATGGACGATGATTTCAATACGCCTATGGTACTGGCCACACTGTTCGAAGTCGCCGGACTTATCAACAAAATCAATGGCGGAACCATCAGCGCCACCGCCGATGATATCGCCGACATCCGCGCACTTATGGACACTTTCATGGTCGAAATACTGGGTCTGCGTGCCGATGTGCAAGGCGCAGACTCCGCCGAAGGCAAGGATGCACTCGCACCCTTCCGCGGCGCTGTAGACCTGCTGCTGGACATCCGACTCAACGCCAAGCGCAACCGCGATTTCGCCACCAGCGACGCCATACGCGACCGCCTGGCCGCCCTGGGCTTCACCGTCAAGGACACCAAGGACGGCTTTGAGTGGACGCTGGACTGACGCCGAACAATATCTCTTACCACCCACGTCTGTGACAATGAATACGGACACACACATCTCGACAGAGCCTGAAGCCTCCGAGCCTCAGGCTCTGTCGGCACGTGTCATTGCCGCTCTCGGGTACGAGCCCAACGACCAACAACGCGCCGTCATCGATGCGTTGGCGCGTTTTGTGGCACCGCTGACGCACCCGCAAGCACAGACCGGCCCCGATGTGGATGCCGTATTCGTGCTCAACGGATATGCCGGCACAGGCAAAACGTCGCTCACGGCAGCGCTGACATGCGCTCTGGCCGACATTAAAGTCCCCTCGATACTGATGGCGCCCACAGGCCGCGCCGCCAAGGTCTTTGCCGGTTACGCACACCACACGGCATATACCATACACCGCAAGATATACCGCCACAGCCTCGGCGGCGAAGTGCCGGGATTGCAGGAAAATAAAGCCGTAGGCACGCTATTCATTGTCGACGAAGCCTCCATGATTTCGGGCGGCGACCATCAGGGACGCGAAGACCTGCTCGGAGACCTCATACAATACGTCTATGCCGGACAGGGCTGCCGTATGCTCCTGATAGGCGACACGGCACAGCTGCCACCGGTGGGAATGGACCGCTCGCCGGCTATGGACCCGGAGGTGCTGCACGCCTACGGACTGCGCGTAAGCCGCGCCACACTCACCGCCATAGCACGCCAACGCGCCGACAGCGGCATTCTGGCCAATGCCACGATGCTGCGACGCGCCATGCGCGATGCAGCCGCCGGACGCGACGAGCTGCGTATGCCCACACTCCTCACCAACGGATTCAGCGACATCGACATCACCTCGCCCGAGGAACTGCCCGAAGCCATCGAAAGCGCCTATCGCGACCACGGCATCGACCATACGCTCGTAATCACGCGCTCAAACATGCGTGCCGCCGCCTTCAACCGCGCCATACGCACCGATGTCCTGTACATAGACACCGCCATCGCCAAAGGCGAGCCGCTCATCGTGGTCAAGAACAACTACCGATGTGCACGCTCCGTCAAAGGCCTCGATTTCGTTGCCAACGGCGATATGGCCATTGTCTCGCACATATACAGCACCGAGACATGCTATGGGATGCACTGGGCGGATGTACGACTGGCCCTGACCGACCGCAACATCGAATTCGACGCAAAAATCACCCTGGACACACTCGTAGACGACACCCCGGCACTGTCACGCGAAAAGCTCGGCAACCTCGCCGCCGCCATACTCGCGGCATACGACGGCGCCGCATCCATGAGCCCGCGCCAACAGATGGCCATACTCAATGCCGACCCGTACTTCGATGCGTTGCAAGTCAAATTCGGATACACCGTCACCTGCCACAAAGCCCAAGGCGGCCAATGGAATCACGTCTTCGTCGACATGTGCGGCATAGCCCCCGACGCCCCCATGGAAGACTTCTATCGCTGGCTCTATACCGCCGTCACCCGCGCCCGCCGCCACCTCACCATCATCGCCCCGCAGCAATTCTGACCACGCCAGAATATTACAATTCTAATAATTAGAGAAGTGTATTTCCCTTTAATGCTATGTTTCAAAACCATATAATATATTCAATAATAATGAAGCCATTTCAGTTATTACTAATCACTATTATTTCTTCTCTAACATTTGATGTGTTTTCCCAAGAATATATAACGATGAAAAAAGAAGAAAATGGAGTGTATACAATTCCTTGCGAAGTAAATGGGTTACGTCTTCGCTTTATTTTGGACACAGGAGCTTCTTCAGTAAGCATATCTCTTACTGAAGCTAGTTTTATGCTAAAAAATGGTTATCTGGAGGAAACTGACATTAAGGGATTGACCAACACTCAAACAGCGGACGGCCAGATAGACGAGAATTATCTTATCAATCTCAAAGAGGTAAAGATTGGCACAGTAGTACTTAATAATGTCAGGGCTGTCGTTTCAAAAGGCTTAGATGCGCCACTATTACTCGGACAGAGTGTTTTGGACAACATTGGGAACTGGTCAGTTCGAAATGGGCAATTAGTTCTTAATGACATCGAATCGAAAGAATCGGTTGAGACTATTGACGATTTGACATCATATTGCAATACCTTAAATAACAATGGGCAACGAGAGGCCATCTTCCCTGTCATTCTTTCATTTAAGGATAAAGACAATATTAAAGCCATGGCACTCTTTCTTAAATTTTGGAATACAGGAGATGGATATCAAGAATATCTAACCAAATGCCTTGACACAATCGAACACTATAACTACTCAGACATCAATCAAAAATATGAATATCTAACAAACCTCGCTTACTTTTATATCAGAATTCTTAATAACAATAAGAACGGCAAAATGATTCTTGAACGCATTGCACGTGATGAAAACTTCCCGTTCAATCTAAGAAGTGACGCATATGAAAGTTTATATATCCTATACAAAGATTTCCCGTTAAAGGCTAATTCTTACGCTAAGGAGGCTCTCGGAAAAGGGATGTTTGATATGGCTATGTGGTATTGCGATTATTATTTGTTAGAAAATGGGAAATATGCCGAAGCGTTTAGGCTATATAAACAAGGGTATATGAAGGGTAATATTCGGTGCAGTTTTGGACTAGGCAGAGGATATATACAAGGAATTTGGCCGGAAAAATCAGTTAGCAAAGGGCTAAAGATCCTCGATAATTTAGCACAAACGAGCGCATATCCAGATGCCATATTTGACCTTTGTGATTATTATTGGGAGAGGAACGACTTTAAGAAGATGATTACTTATGCAAATATGTTTGAAGATAACAATGAAAAAGGCATCTATCAAGCCATTGCATATTATAATCTGAAAGATTACCCTATGGCAAAGAATCGTCTAGACACGACAAATCCCATATATCTAATAAGGCTTGATCTAAAGGCCCAGTACTATGGCCTATTAGGCGACATCTTCGAAAGTGGGCTTGGATGTACTCCAAGTTTTGAAAACGCTCAAGATTGTTATGAAAAACTGATTCAATTTGATGCGGGATGGGGGTATGCGTGTTTAGGCAATCTCTTCTTAAATAAAATGTTTGAAAAAAAGAATTATGAAACGGCCTTTAAATACTTTACTATAGGAGCAAATAATGACAATGGTTATTGTTATCTCAAATTAGCCCAATTGTATAAGTACGGTCTCGGTACTTATCAAAGCGATGCATTAGCAGAATCCTATAAACAAGAAGCAGCTAAACGTGGAGTGGACGTAAGCATTCTTGATGATTAATGATAAAAAGGAGCTCATTAATGTCATATGTCTTGCCGCCTACGTCCGCAAAGCTCCTCCACGACAGTCGATAATAGCGCATAGAAGATTGCCGAAGTGAGCGAGCTGACCGGCCTTTCGGTCAGTGGTGTCAAAAAAGTGATTACCTCCTTGAAAACCGCCGGGCTATTAGTGCGACGTGGCTCAAACAAAAACGGCCTTTGGCTGGTATCACCCGTGGCCGCTGCCCCCGAAAAGTAGCCAATAAGTAGCCAATAAGTGACCAATAAACGGTCTATAGATGAAAAACACAAACTCGGCCACCGTAAAACAGCAGCCGAGTTATGTCTCTCATTTCTTGGGTTATTATCGAACAGCTATAATACCCAAACAACACTTATGATTTTGGTTAACACTAATGAACATGGATTAATTAGTTAGAATCTATATGCTGCACCTATGCCGAAAACGACCTGATTATAGTTGCTAATAATCTGGTACTTAATCTCAAAGTTTATGGCAATTTTGGAAGTTATATCGTAAGATGCACCTGCGCCAAGATTTACACCGAAGCGTCCGTCGCTGCCTGATCCGCTCGTGTCTTCATCTCCTTCATATCCCGACATAAGGTCACTGAGATCATAATCCCAGCTACAATTTGCGTATGTCAAACCGACAAGTGGATATACCTTGAATTTATCTGCAACGGAAAACAGATAATGAGCGTTTACATTTACATCCCACATCTTCGTTGCATCCTTCTTTAAGAAGTAATCAAACGATACTTCACCACGGATGGCGTCAGTAAAATTGTACTGACCTTTTACACCGATTCCTATATTAGAAATTTCGGTTCCATACGAAAGGTTCAGGCCTACGCCAACATCACCTTTCACTTGTGCCTGTGCGCAAACACATATAAGCGCAACAGCCAATGTCAAAAATAACTTTTTCATCTTATTTTTATTATTAGATTATCATTAGTGTCCGCCAAACATTCGGAGAATTCTTTGAAATTACCGATATTCTTTCTGTTGCGAACAATTTCGGGAGCTATGATTTTAGTCCATCTTTTGCGTATCAATTGCTATTCAACTCAAAGAAAACTTTATTGTACCATTAAAGGTATGCGTCGTTCCTTTGCCGTCAGACATCTTAAGATTGGAGAATTTCAGGGTTATTGTCTTTTTACTGAGTGCTGTAATGATAAGCGACCCGCTTACATACTCACACTCTATTTCATCATCATCTGTTAGATTCAATTTCATTTCCGGTAAATAATCATCACCATCTACTCCCAGTTTAGATATATCCATACCGACTTTTGGTTCACAATACTTCCCCTCGTCCCAATCTCCGGTCCAAGCAACAAAGCCGAAGACATATTGGTCCTTTCCGGCATAGAAAGATATTGCTGAGCCTAACGGCGGCTCGCTCCATATGACTAACTTAAACTCATTCGATACCTCATACGACACACCGTCAATCTCAATTCTTTCTTTTGAGGATTGATTGCCGTTTGTAGGATCAGAAGGCTCATCGTCACCGCCACCACATGAAACAAACGCGAGGCTAAATGCGGTGAACACAGCCAAGAGGATAAAACTTAGATGCTTCTTCATTTCTTTGGGTTTTAATTTTGTCAGAGACACATGCAACTATTCGTAGTCCAAGCTGAAAAAACTATGATTAGAGATACTTTTCTATAACGCTGTCACTTACTCGAACAAGATAAACAGTTGTTCCTAAAAAAGATAGAGTAATTTTGTCCCCCTCAACCTTTTTGATTTCGTATGTAACAGGTATTCCAGATATAATACCTGTTGTGGCCGTCGCAGTCAGCTTATTATCGGACACAGACCAAGTACCATTAGTTACCTCATACGCGTTATCGTCTTCTTCGTCCACATAGACTTCAACATACGTTCCATCACTTCTTAATTGAGTATAAGTAATACCCTCTGTAAAAGGCTCAAGAGAACCATCTACTCTTTCTGTGTGCCATGTGCCGACAAAGGCCGAATTAGGCTCGTCGTCATCGTTGCCACACGAAACAAACGTGATGCTGAAAACAGCCATCACAGCGAGTAGAATGAATTTTAATTGCTTCTTCATATCCTATAATTTGTTTTTAGGTGAATATTTTGGGAATGATTGTTTCTTTGTTTTCTCTGCAAAGGTATGTGCTATGTTTTACATATCAGGTGTTTGCGGCGTGGAAATACTCTACGGCGAGCGTGGATAATTTAGACGCTTTTTGTCTTTTCGCTTTTTTATTTGCCAAGCAAAGGGAATGTTTGTACCTTTGTCGGAGACATACGATGATGCCTCACTCTTGTGGTGGAGGGTCATCACTTTACGGAAGCGGAACGTTTCTTTACAACTTGAACCTGCTAAATTCAATGTAACCAACAAAGAAGAAACGCGCCGGCTGTGAGCTTGTATTCCAGTGCGCTGCCTATGGCAGTCGCGCCTTATACAAGTGTGGCTGTCGTGTATATTTGTTGAGGTATTTAGCAGGACCTGAGTTGATATCCACATTTGCAGCCACACTTTTCTTATGTATAAGGACTTAGCGAAAATTCACATTGGACGTTTGATTGATGCTCGTATCAAGGAGCTCGGTTTGTCTTATGCCGAATTTGCACGACGATTGAATGTCGAGCGAACGACCGTGTATAATATAGTGCGCACAAAGAGCATCGATGTCGAACGTCTCATAAAAATCTCGGACATACTTGATTATGATTTTTTGCGAATTGAATACCTGGATGAATCGCCAACGGCTCAGACTTGTATTAACCTTCCGCCTGCCGTCCTGAACGAATTTCTCGAAACCGGACAAGTCGTACTCAGCTTGCGTTTGGACGATGGCGAGACGCGGTCACAAGAATAGTTACACAACATCTCGAGTACCACCGCAACCGAATAGCGCTCAACAAATCGAATCCGCCCTTGATATAGCCGCATTTATGCCGCTATAGCACGTTGATTGAACGAGATTTCCCGACCCAAGATATTGATGTGCTTTCCGCTAAGCAGGTCATAGTCAATGTCCGGCTCGATGCCGCTCTCAAGGGCCTCCTTGCACGCCATAAGAATTTTTCCCATAAGGTTTTGGCCCACAAAGCAACCCACTGTGGCATATTCGCCGAGGCGCATACGATCCTGCTCGCGTTTGATAGCCGCCTTGGACAAGCCCCGAGCCTTAAGCTCCTTCTTCAAAAGGGTCAGCCGACGCCTCAACTCATCGTTGCGAGTCCCCCACTTCGTCGCCGTGCGCCCTGTCTGGAAAGTGCTATCCTCGATAATCACAGCGTCCGACGGAAGCGACAACAGCAAGCAACGAAAGTCCTCATTGCCAAGACATTTTTGCCAGACAACGTATTTCATCCATTCGACGTTGAACGACTCCCAGTCATCGCGTTTTTCACGCTCATGGAGCTTGCTGATAGTCTTTTTCGCCATGAATCCATTGTCACAAGCCACCAGCCGACGCTGGATGGCAATGTGCGTGTACGTGCCTCCTGAAAAAGCTCCGGCAATGTATGCACATTCGCTGTTGTGAAAGCGTATGCCCTGTAAATCAAATGCGTAGCCACGTACCATATTGCCAAGAGACAATGACAAGCCCTGCCTCTCGTCGTTTCCACGACGAAAAGCAAAGCAGTTAAGCGTAGAGGCGTTGTAAGCCTCTACGTCATAGAATGTAAATGTATTATTAAGTAATTCCATAATTAGAATATTTTTAATTAGTTAGACATTCGTTTACTAATTCGCATCAATTTTCCCACCGTGGCCATTATGGCGGCTCGGTTGGACCGGTACTGAAACCGTCTCTTAATGCAAACGGGCTATCTATAAGCCCTAACCTTTCTCCCGAAAGGCAATGCGAAGTTATGTCAAAGTTTTGAAATGGCCAAACTTTCACCACTAACTATTGTTAAACAGCGAAACAAATCTTGCATGGTAAGTATTATCAACAAACCATTCGAAACCATCGTAAAAAACAAGATTTCAGGGGAAAAGCGCAGGAGATTCAAAAATAATCGCTAAATTTGCAAAACTTATGAAGTTCGTCGGTTTGCGCAAACTCACCACGGACACAATGGGCGAAACACTTCGTTCGCCTTGCAACGCCAAGAGATGACGATGATGTAGAATCAAATGTGCATCAAAAACCGGCAAACACAGGCATAAAGACACGCCCGACAAAGTCAAAAACGCATATCAAAGCGCACCAAATAATTTTAGTTATATCATACACAACAATTTACGACATGAAACACTCTTTACTTTCGCTTACAGTGGCCTTGGCTACAGTCTTAGGATTCGGTGTCACGGCTGCGGCACAGACCTCGGTTTACGCTACCGGTAATTTTACGGGCATACCCGCCTCATGGGATCCCGAAAATCCCGTTGAACTGACCTACGCTGACGGCGTATACACACTCGACCTCACCGGCGCCAAGCAAGGCCAGATGTTCAAACTCTCTACAGCCAAAGGCGACTGGACGACTTTCAACGCCTCCTGCTTCGGCGTAGCCGCTGACAACACCACTGCTACACTGACGCCGAATGTCGCCACCACCTGGGCCGTAGGCAACCTGGGCAACAACGCCATTCCCGCCTCCGGCGACTTCAAACTTGTTGTAGACCTTGATGCCAAGACAATGACTCTTGTCGGCGAGGGAACAACCACGGACATCTTCGATATATACCTGCGCGGCGATGTCAATAGCTGGAATGCAGACGAGGCTTACAAGTTTAAATATACCGGCGTCAGCTCTTTCGGCGAACAGATGTACGAGTTGATACTCCACGATGGCCTGGCCGGCGAATTCAAGATTGCAGACAGCAGCTGGAGTGAGGTCAACTACGGAGCGGACGCAACCATCGCCATAGATGGCACCACCGAGGTGTTCTACAACAGCAGCGCCAACCTCAAGTCTACAATAGCCGAAAGCATCAAACTGACATTCTACCACAACCTTGACAAGACCAAATCGTCATGGCTCAAGGTGGACAAGCACGAAGGCGTCTCGGACATTACCGTAGATGACGCTGCCGCCGCAACGTACTACAATCTGCAAGGCATACGCGTGGCCGAGCCCTCCAATGGCCTGTATATCAAGGCAGCCGGCAATACCGTAACAAAAGTTTACGTCAAGTAACAATACACTACCTGCATAACCAAAGGCCGGGAAGCATCGACAGCTTCCCGGCCTTTGCCGTATATATGCGCAATCTACTTTCGAAGGTGACAATTTTTTCCGGCAAAGTGATTTACGTTCGACGCCCTTGCGGTATATAAACGTAGATACAAATCTAACGAACTAAAGAACTTGAACAAATGAAACGATTACACCTCTTTCTAACCATTCTGGCCGTTATCATCGGCTGCCTTGGCGCCCACGCCGAACGATGGAATTACCAAGCTGACGCAGTCGCAATTTGCACATACAATGACCGCTATAATCGTTGGAACAAATGGAGTTCTTGGACTCCTTGTGACGTTATAATCAATATCAACGGCGATAATGATAAGATTACGATATATTCAGATGTGGTACAGGTCTATAAGATATACAGTGTATCGTCCGGCGAATATGACCGAGATGGCGACTACCATGTTGATTTCGAATTCAGAGATCAAGACGGTGACTATGGTACCCTTTGCATATACAAAAGACGAAATGGCGGAGTCGAACTCTATGTCCGATTTAACAACGTGCAATGGGTATATGATATAAGAGTTTAGCGTTTCGACAGACGCATACTTGACAACCGGAAAATGAAGCGTGCCAATTGGCATGCTTTTTGTTCTTCTAAAATGCGGAAGGTAGACACTGTTGTCTCCTTCCGATTCTTATCCAAATAATATATAGTTATCATCCAAAAGGCCTCAACCCTCATGAATTCGTTTTTACGTAACACGTATCAGTATTTCTACATTTTTACCATCTTCTTTTTCGTTATTCTGCTTGTGAATGCCATCAATGGACAAAGCATTGATTACCAACTGTATCTATGTGCGGGTTGCGGCATCGTGGCCGTGGCCGCACATGCTTGGTGTTACGTAAGACGCCGCGCGGCGTTAACCGACAATACGGAGCCATCGCTCGACACGGAAGAGACACTCGTCCTCTTGGAAGAAGCTCTGACCGCCCTCGGATGTCAACCTACAACGCATAAGAGCGACGGCAAAATAGTTGTCGCTTATCAGGGCGAAAACCTACTTTTTGATGTTCATGGCAACAACGTCCGCATCGTGGACTACACTTGGAGACAGGTGGATAAAAACGACCCCGATTTCTCGGCCAAGCTGATGGCCGTAAATTATGCCAATTGTGCATTCCTGACAAAATTAACATTCGAGCGACTTGATGACGACAACATCGGCATCTCGACATACCTGGATTTCGTTTTACATTCAGGCATCAAAAGGCTTGACCTTTTCTTGAGCATGGCCATGCAAAATCTTCTGCACTCGCACCGCATCTTGGACGAAACATACCTTGCGATGATGTCCGCGAACGGTCGGACAAACAACGATACACGCCGTCCCGTAGGCTTCGCCACCGCCGATGAAAACACAAATAACAACTGCAAGCCCGAAGGCGAGCAATCCGAAGACAACGGAGGCGCAACCGAATCCAACGAAGTCAAGGCGGAGTCGTCCATGCGCCGCCCCGTGGGCTTCGCAACCTCCGAAGAAGGAAATATCGTTTAACCCTCGAATAAAAAGTCCTGCTCATCAAAAAAAATCTTAGCCTAAAACGCTGAAAATACGCAGTTTATAAAGACAAGAGCAAATTGCCCCGAAAATAGTGCGTATTTTTTACTCAAAAAATTTTGTGGTTTCGGAAACAAGTGGTAATTTTGCGTCAAAATAACACAAACACAAATTCCACTACAATGGAACAAGACAACAAATACTGCTATAAGTATCCGCATCCGGCGGTGACGGCCGACTGCGTGGTTTTCGGCTACGATGTCAAAGAGGGCCTGTCGCTGCTGCTGATAGAGCGCGGCCTTGAGCCTTACAAGGGTCGCTGGGCCTTTCCCGGCGGCTTTATGCGCATCGACGAAAGCACCGACCAATGTGCCGAGCGCGAGTTGGGCGAAGAAACCGGACTGACCTCGTGCTACCTTGAGCAATTCGGCAGCTTCAGCGATGTTTACCGCGATCCTCGCGAGCGCGTAGTCACAATCGCATACTTCGCACTGGTCAAGAAAAGCGAAGTGCAGGGCGGTGATGACGCCCGCTGCGCCCGATGGTTCAGCATCGACAAAGTCCCCCCCTTGGCATTCGACCACGACCACATACTGAGTGTAGCGCTACGCAAGCTCAAGGAAAAAATACACTTCGAGCCCATAGGCTTTGAGTTGCTACCCGAAATATTCACCATGCCGCAGCTTCAGGACCTGTACGAAAGTATTCTGGGCATCAAGTTTGACCGACGCAACTTTGCATCCAAAATGCTTAAATTAGGCATACTTGACATTGCTGTCGAACGGCCCAAAGGCGCCGCATCGCGCATCCCGGTACAGTACCGCTTCAATAAAGACAATTACGACAAGATGAAGAGCAAAGGCTTCCGCATGGAATTCTAAAACGCCGACACTTGTCCGGAACGCAGCCAAGCGACAATTCATAAACCACTAAAACAGCAGCACAATGTCAAACGCAAACAACAACAACGCTCCTCGGCAGTACACAGCAGGACGATACACGCCCGGACATATCACGACTCTCAACCCCGACGAGGTCTTCGTCTTCGGCAGCAATTTGGCCGGGATGCACGGCGGTGGCGCCGCCCGTGCGGCAGTCCGCTATTTCGGCGCCATTATGGGACAAGGCGTCGGCATACAGGGCCAAAGCTATGCCATTCCCACCATGCACGGCGGTGTGGACAAAATAGCGCCTTATGTCGACCAATTCATCGAATACGCCAAGAAGCATCCACAACAGACATTTTTGGTGACACGCATAGGCTGCGGCATCGCCGGATTCAGAGCTTGCGAAATCGCTCCGCTGTTCCGCGCGGCTTTCGGCATCGACAACATCGTACTACCTCGCGACTTTGTTACGGACATCGAAGACAGCAATCACTAATCTGCGAAGAACAATAACTGCGCTCTGCAAAAAATACTACCTCTCATTCTTCTCTTTCCACATCGTTTTTTTCAATCTCGAACACGATATTTCCTCCAAAACCACTAACTTTGCCAAACAGTACAGACATGGACAACCAAGAACTCTCCCCGGAAGGGCAACAAGCGGCATTTGCCGAAGTCGTAAGACAGCGGTACAATTCGTTTATGCCCAAATTCATCAACTACCTATGCAGACAGTACAGCTTCCTGAGCCACTCGGAAGCCATGGATATATACAATGACGTATTTATTGCCATCTACAACAACCTTCAAAAAAGCCGCATAGCTCCCGATACAAATTGGGAAGCATATATGCTTAAGATTGGCAAAAATATGGTCGATAAGATATACCGCGCCTCCAAAGACGGCCGCATAGTTTCGTTGGACTTCGACTCTTTGTTTGACGAGACCCCCGATGACACACAAAGCCGCACCGACCGCTTAATGTACCAAATTTCAAGCATCGAAAACACGGATAATCCCTACGAAGACCCCGAATTAATCGATGCACTCAACTTGGCCATTAGCCACTTGCCCGAGAAATGCGCCATGATTATACGCTTTTTTTACTACGACAATATGAGTATGGACACTATAGCCACGCTGCTGGGATACAATGCCGCTGTGACGGTCCGCAATCGCAAAGCGCAATGTATGAAGCAGTTGACAAAGGAAGTCAAACAATACGCAGCAAGACTTGGTTATGACTTATGATATGAAATCAGAAGATATGGACAAGAGAGCACTCATTCAACAATACCTCAAAGGACGTCTCAACAGCGCCCAAATCGCTGAATTTACGAGACAGCTCAAAGACCCGGAATTCTGCAACATTCTGAGCGAAGAACGTGAGATTGCCGAAAAGCGACAGGCGGCAAGCCAAGCAACAGCCACGATGGCCAAAGTGGCCGAAGCCAAGCCCTTATCCGAGCAGGAGCAAGAAACACTTATAGACCTATACGTCCGTGGGGACATGGACTCGGAAACCGAAAGCCGATTTCTCAACCATATCAAGGCTGACAAAGAACTGCAAAGGCAAGTACTGCTTGTAGCAAACATCGTCAAGGGAGCCTTAGCAGAACAACGTCAAAGCGATATGGAGTTCGGGTACGCCATGAAGTGTCTGACGCATGACCAACTCGAGCAAATCATCGGACCGCGCCGCAATGCGTCATCGCGGCCTACGTCATCAAACACTCGGTTGTCCGACAGGCCCAAGATGCCCACACAAGGAGTCAAGTCGTCTCGCTCGGAAGCACTTAGGATGTCCCGGTCACAGAGCGCAAATTTTATGCAATATTGTTGTCACCTCCTCGGATTTTTCGACCGCTCCGACAACCTTGAATCAAGCGACAGCCTTGAATCAAGCGACAACCTCGAATCTACCAAGAGCGTCGCAGCCGACATCTACGAGCGGTTCAAACCGAACTACGCCGCATACGGCATCAGCATCAATGTTGATACTCTAATCGAAGCCGGCAAGTGTCTCGATGCCATCAAGGCTGCCTATGACGAAGCACTGAAATCCGGCGATATATCCGGGGCTTTGGCTGCGGGCAAGGACCTTGCCGTGGAATATCTGCACATCGGTATGGTCGACAAGTTCAAGGAAATTCTCAATGACCTTAAGTCAGTCGCCGCCCACAGCTCGAGCAAAGACGATGACACACTGAAGCGCGACATTCGCATTCTCCTGGCCCTTTCGGAGACCATCTGACGCACGCAGCGTCTCAAAGTATAAATCTCTCCACCGACAGCGAGCGGCGCCTCATACGGGGCGCCGCTCGCGTTATAATGTCCATTTGGTCCGGAAGCATAAGTTTCGTAATTTGTGCATATTTATAATTTTTATGTCCCTGAACGCATCGTCCGACGGCGGAGGTGAAATTCTTTCGATAGTTGTCTTCTTCAATTGCAGCCGTAACGAAATCAATGTCTCGGGTATTGATGTATTTAGTGCCGCCTCCGGCTCTCTTGTTGATTGTCGAGATCACGATGTCAAGGATACGTGCACGAACTTTTTTAGCTACTTCGCTTTCGGTTAAAAGCATACCGACATTCAAAACAGTTCGGAAGCTGAACAAGCCAAGCCGGGTGGTTTTGCTCCCGACATTTATGACGGGAGCAAATTGCAACTTAAACTCTTTCAGTTGTTTGCCCTTACTTAAAACATAGCCGTTATGCTTCAGTTCTTCGCTGTGTTCTTCCAGAAGACGCTCAATGGTGCGCTCATCCACTTCATAGAAATCGGCTACCATTTTCTTAGTGAAACGATATTCCCCTTCAAAGAACATCCCGGTAAAACCAAGGTCCTCTTGAAGAACTTCCACGGCGTAGCGATTGTTCAACACATTTTGTCGCTCGATATTTGACACAGTAAGATCGTTCATATTGCAAAATTACAAATTATATTATGATATTCCGCTAACTATGAGGTCTTAGGTGATGTTTAGACCCCTGTAAAGTCCAAAGGCAAATGCAATGTTGCGAAAATGCCTGAAGAATTCAGATATAGGGATGAATCTCTCCACCGACAGCGAGCGGCGCCTCATACGGGGCGCCGCTCGCTGCTATAAGATGGTTAATCGATATATCAGAGGCTGCGATTGACCTCAATTTCTTCGAAACCTTCGAATATATCGCCCACTTTGATGTCGTTGTATCCGGCAATGGAGCATCCGCAGTCGTAGCCTGCGACCACTTCTTTGACGTCATCCTTGAAGCGTTTGAGCGAGCCAAGTTCGCCGGTATATTTGACGATACCGTCACGGATAAGACGAACTTTGCAGCCGCGTTTCAGCTTGCCTTCGCGAACCATTGCGCCGGCAATGGTGCCGACCTTGCTGATATGGTAAGTCTCGAGAACCTCGGCCGTGCCGATGATATCTTCTTTGATTTCGGGCGCAAGCATACCGGCCATAGCGTCTTTGACCTCCTCGATGGCCTGATAGATGACCGAGTAAAGGCGTATATCAACGCCCTCGCGCTCGGCTGCTCGGCGTGCAGCTATGGAAGGACGTACCTGGAAGCCGATGATGACAGCATCGGAGGCGGCGGCCAGAGTGACATCGCTTTCGGAGATTTCGCCGACAGCTTTATGAAGGACATTGACTTGGATTTCCTCGGTGGACAACTTGATGAGCGAGTCGCTGAGGGCCTCGATGGAGCCGTCAACGTCACCTTTGACGATGATATTAAGCTCCTGGAAGTTGCCTATGGCACGGCGACGACCGATATCCTCGAGGGTAAGTATCTTGGTGGTACGGAGGCCTTGTTCGCGCTGCAGTTGTTCGCGCTTGGAGGCTATTTCGCGAGCTTCCTGTTCGGTGTCGAGTACGTTGAAGATGTCTCCGGCCGTAGGTGCGCCGTTCAGACCCAATATCAGTGCCGGACATGCGGGGCCGGCTTCCTTGATGCGCTGGTTGCGCTCGTTGAACATTGCTTTGACCCTGCCGAAGTGGTTGCCGGCCAGGATGATGTCACCTACGCGAAGCGTTCCGTTCTGCACCAATACGGTGGCTACGTAACCGCGACCTTTGTCGAGGGATGATTCGATGATGCTGCCCGTGGCCTTGCGGTTAGGGTTGGCCTTAAGGTCCAGCATCTCGGCCTCGAGAAGCACTTTTTCCATCAATTCGGGTACGCCCGTACCTTTCTTGGCTGAGATGTCTTGCGACTGGTATTTGCCGCCCCAGTCTTCGACGAGGTAGTTCATTCCGGCCAATTCTTCCTTGATTTTTTCGGGGTTGGCGTGCGGCTTGTCTATCTTATTGATGGCGAAGACTATGGGCACGCCCGCCGCGCTGGCGTGGTTGATGGCTTCGACTGTCTGCGGCATGACATTGTCGTCTGCGGCAACGATGATGATACAGATATCGGTAACCTTGGCTCCGCGAGCACGCATGGCGGTAAAAGCCTCGTGGCCGGGGGTGTCGAGGAATGTGATGTGTCGGCCGTCCGAAAGTTTGACATTGTATGCGCCTATATGCTGCGTGATGCCGCCGGCCTCGCCCGCTATGACATTGGCTTGTCGTATGTAGTCGAGCAGCGAGGTCTTGCCGTGGTCGACATGGCCCATAACCGTAACAATCGGAGGACGCGGCACGAGGTCTTCTTCGGCATCCTCTTCCTGATGTATGGCATCGGCCACTTCGGCGCTGACGTATTCGGTCTTGAACCCGAATTCCTCGGCCACAATGTTTATGGTCTCGGCATCGAGGCGCTGGTTGATAGAGACCATCACGCCGATGTTCATACACGTTGCGATGACCTGGTTGATGGGAACATCCATCATTATGGCCAGGTCGTTGGCGGTCACAAATTCGGTGAGCTTGAGTATCTTGCTCTCGGCACGTGCCTCGGCAGCGGCTTCGCTGGCGCGTTCGGCAGCGGCTTCGCGTTTCTCCTTACGCCACTTGGCGCCTTTCTTGAGGCCTTTGTCCTTGGCCGTAAGGCGTGCCAGCGTTTCCTTGACTTGCTTGGATACGTCTTCGTCGCTGACATCATTATGCAGTTGAGCCACGGGACGCTTGGCGGGGCGTTCCGCGTTTTTGTTCTTGGCGTTTTTGCCTCCGGAGCGTCCCTGACCGCCACCCTGGCGATTGCGGTCACGGTCGGCAGCCGATGGCGGATTGGTGCCCGGAGTTTTATTGACGTCCACTTTCTCGCTGCCCGGCTCGATGCGGCGGCGTTTCTTGCGGTTTCCGCCGGCATTTTGTCCGCCGGCATTCTGTCCCCCACCCTTGCCTTTTTTCTTGGGGCGCGTGGACAGATTGAGTGCCTCAAGGTCTATTTTGCCCTTGATGTTGAGCCCGGCCACCGTGGGAACATTGGTGGCTATGAAGTTTTCGTCTTTCTCCGGGGCTCGGGCATCCTCGTTTGCCTCTTTGGCTTCGGCAGCAGCTTTGGCTTCGGCCTCGACGGCGGCTTTGGCTTTGGCTTCGGCGGCGGCCTTGGCTTCGGCTTCGGCGCGTGCTTTAGCTTCGGCCTCGGCACGAGCCTTGGCCTCGGCTTCTTCTTTGGCTTTGGCGGCGGCGGCCGCTTCGGCACGAGCCTTAGTCTCGGCCTCTTCTTTGGCCTTAGCCTCGGCGGCTGCGCGTTGTGCGGCCTGTGCCTTGGCTTCGGCCTCGGCACGTGCGGCAGCCTCTTCGGCGACACGGCGGCGCGCGGCTTCGGCTTCGGCAGCCTCACGTTGCAGGCGGTTGCGGACGCTATGGTCTTTGTCGAATTCGTTGAATACAATGTCAACGATGTCTTTCTCGACTCGCGTATTGGGACTCGAATCGACGACTATGTTCTTCTTGTTTAGAAACTCAACAACTGTATTCAGTCCAAGGTTGAGTTCTTTTGCCAGGGTGCTTATTTTTGTTTTCGCCATATATTGTTTTTTGTCGTTCTTCGTTGGGATGGCCTGTCGCCATGGTGGCGGCGGCCGTAGCCGTGATGGCTTGGTGAGGGGAGGGAGGATACTGCGACCCCGTCAGGAGGGGACGCAATGCACATCAATCTTCGAATTCGGCGCGGAGTACTTCGAGAACGTGGTCGACGGTTTCTTCCTCGAGGTCGGCCTTTTCGACGAGCATTTCGCGGGGTGCGTTGAGAACGCTCTTGGCGGTCACAAATCCGATGTTCTTGAGGGCATCGATTACCCATTCTTCGATTTCGTCCTTGAACTCGTCCAGATAGATGTCTTCTTCGGCATCGCTGTCGTCCGTGTCACGATATACATCGATGACGTATCCTGTAAGCATGGAGGCCAGCTTGATGTTGAGGCCGCCCTTGCCTATGGCCAGGGATACCTCCTCGGGATGCAGAAACACCTCGGCCTTTTTCTCTTCTTCGTCAAGACGTATGGACGAAACCTTGGCGGGGCTGAGGGCGCGTTGGATGAACAACGTGGGATTGGAGGTGTAGTTGATGACGTCTATGTTTTCGTTGCGCAATTCGCGTACGATGCCGTGGATACGGCTGCCTTTGACGCCCACGCAAGCGCCCACGGGGTCGATGCGGTCATCGTAGGATTCTACGGCTATCTTGGCGCGTTCGCCCGGGATGCGTGCCACGGCGCGTATATTAATCAGGCCGTCTTGTATTTCAGGCACTTCGAGCTCGAAGAGCCGGCGCAGGAAGTTCTCGTTGGTGCGCGATACGGTAATCTTGGGATTGTTGTTCTTGTTGTCCACATTTGCCACAACGGCGCGTACGGTCTCGCCTTTGCGGAAGAAGTCGCCGGGGATACTTTCGCTCTTGGGAAGCAGCAGCTCGTTTTTGTCGTCGTCCAGCAGCAGGGTCTCTCGCGACCAGGTCTGGTAAACTTCGCCGGAGACCAGCTCGCCTTCCAGCTCCTTGAATTTGTCATAGATAGCCTCTTTTTGCAGGTCCAGAATCTTGGACTGAAGGGTCTGGCGCAGCGTGAGGATGGCTCGACGACCGAATTTCTCGAAGAAGATTTCCTTGGTGTGCTCTTCGCCGACTTCTGCATCTGGATCGTTATCGGCGTGCGCATCGCTCAGCGAAATCTCGAGGTTGGGATTGGTGACTTCGCCATCGGGCACAATCTTCAGGTTTTGGAATATCTGTACGTCGCCCTTGTCGGGGTTGAGGATTACGTCGAGGTTTTCGTCCGTGCCGAACATCTTGGCCAGCACGTTACGGAATGACTCTTCCAAGACACTGATCATAGTGGTCTTGTCGATATTTTTCAGTTCTTTGAACTCGGCGAATTGTTCGACCATGTTCGGACGGTCGTCTTTTTTCTTTGCCATTTGTGGGGATGTTATGTGTGGTTTCTTTATTATTGTCGATGTTGCGTCCGTGTTCAGTCGATGTCGCGGACGATGGTCTTGATGTTGGAACGCAGGATTTCGTGTGGCACGGCTTCGACCACGGGTCGCTTGGCGCCTTCGCGTCGTACTTTTGTGGAGACGGTCACGGTGATGGCTTGACAGTCTTCGGAGACGGCGACAAGCGTGCCGTGTATGCGGCGACCGTCGCGCGTGAGCACGTCCACGGCATTGCCCACGTTCATACGATACTGCGCGTCCACAGTCCACGGTGCTGTAACTCCGGCACTGCCTACGGTGAGTTCGTAATCCTCGACGTCGCGGTCAAAGACTTCGGTTATGCGGCGTGACAGCGCCGTACATTGTTCGATGTCTATGCCTTCGGGGCTGTCTATGGTCACTTCGACAACGTTGTCGGCACTCACCGTGATGTTTACCAAAAAAATATCCGTGTCGGATATGGCTTCCTCTATGGTGTTGCGCAGCAGTTCTTTATCAAGCATATTGGTTGTGTCTGTACTTTTTCGTTTGTCGTTGTTTCTCTCTTTTTTGCCTCGCTCTTCGGCGAGACCTGATAGCGCCTTTTTGCGCCTTTACAAGACTCCGGACCGTCAAAAGACGAGGAGGAAGCCTCAGGCCTCCTCCTCTTGAGAGTCTCATAATGTACTGCAAAGTTAAGCATTTACTATTATATGGACAATAGCAGGATTTGTTAGACCCGAAAACCCCCGAAAACTTTATGCTTTTTTATGATTAATTGTTGTTTTTTAACCGGCACGGTGTTCTCGACGGCATTATCAACGGGCTATAACGGATTATCGGGAGATGCATCACTGTCTTCTCGTTCATGTTCTCAAAGCCGACAAGGTGTTCCGGTCTCGCTACGGACAAGTAAGGCGGACAGCCGGTAATAGCACAATAGCTCCAATAGTCGCAATAGGGCAGCGCCTATTGGAGCTATTGGAGCTATCGGTGTGCTTGGATGTGCTTTATTCGCGGTGCATAACCTTGCGTGCGGTACCGTCGCTATAGCGTACGATATTGATGCCGGGTTGCAGGGCGGTGCGCACCGAGCCGTCGATGCCGTAGATGGCGGTGACGTCAGCCGAGCTTTCGCCGTCGGTGATGTCCTTCACAGCTAAATACTGTGACAGCGGCAGGATTTGCTTAACGCGAGCAAATTCCGCAACGGCCTTGTACGCATCCACCGAAACATCGGGAACATACAATGTGATAAGGCTGCAGAAGTCGAACAAGTTATAATTATATGCGGGAACTGTAGCAGCGCGGAGCACCACCGTTTCGGTCTTTTTTGCACTATAGAAACAAGCTGTCATTTCTTTAATGGTCGAAGGCAGATCGATATTCTTGGGAGGATTAAAACGAAATACATTATAGCCTATGTATTCCACACCCTCGGGAACATTGAATTGCTCCATGCCTTTGGTATTCAGCGCTTTATCAGATATGATTTTGGTGCCCGGGAGTACGTTATACACCTTCACCGGATTTGCTATCGGAAGAGCATCTAAAGATATTCCGGTGTAATCGACATCATGAGCTCTTTCCGTTTTGTTTTTGCTGTATATGGCGCCTACTTCATCATTAAAGAAAAACTTATTGGCTTCGTCTACCTCGAAACGCTCCAAGTATTGCAGCCCGTGATAAAAATCTGTAAGGTCTTTTGCGAGAATGTAGGCTACGGAAGCCGGGATGCGAAAAACCTTAGATTGAATACCGTCGTAGTTGCCCTCCGACATCATTCCGATGGTACCTTCGGGCATAGCGAAGACGTCCTCGCTATATGTACCATTGCAGCCGATAAGCCATTTCTTGAAATAAACAGGGCCATCCGGCTGATTAGCCCTCCATTTTGAGTCGACAAAGTTGTATTGACCTATATGCTCCAACTCCTCGGGGCCGCCGGTGACTGTTTCCAGATTCGTACACCAGGCTATGGCACGACCCCCAAGCTCTTTGAGCCCCGAAGGCAACTGTATCGCAGTGATGTTCACGTTGCTATCGAACAGAGAATCCCCAAGCTTAGTGACTGTGTAGGTGTTGCCTTCGTAGGTGATTGTTTCGGGGATAACGACGGCTCCGGTGGCTCCGGGAGCTTTTGTCAGATCCGCTGTGCCATCATCGTAAACTATGTATTCCCAGCCATCGACGGTCGGATAGCCGATCTTGTTTTTGGCTGAAGCCACGCAAGACAGCAGCATGGCTACGGCAAATATGCCAAATGTCAGTAGAGTTCTTTTCATATACATCTTCTATTTAGAGGTTAGTATTGGTTTGTATTGGTTTGGTTTTGGTTTGTTTTTGGTTTAGTTTGGTTTATTTTGGTTTGTTTTATTTTGGTTTGGTCTTTGTATAAGTTGGATGTCGTGCATTGACAGGTCGTCAGCGATGAGGCAGGTCGGGGACTACGAGGCAGGTCGGGGACACCTTATCAATACCACATAGACACGCGCCACCTTCTTAATGCAAAATTAGGACACAAATTTTAGGGGGGGGGTGAATATTTCGGACAAAAAGCTGTCGATTTCGGACATCGTCCGCCGAAAACACATGTTTCTACATACACGTATACCCGGTAGGGGCTGTATCAAAAAACGTAGACACTGCGCGAGCGCAATGTATTGCGCTCGCGCAGTGTCGGGATAGTATGGTGATGAATTATGCCGCTACCCATTACGACACAGCACCACAGTAATTCGCTGTTATGACTCAGCCTCTATATGAGGGGAGTATGCGTCAGGCGCTTACTTAACGAGAGCTTTGCCGCGTGCTATGGCTTCTTCGTTGAGGGGAATGAGGTGATGGTGACGCTCGGGGAGGGTCTTGCGCAAGCCGCGGACAACGGCATCATCGGGCACCAGGGGACGAGCCTTGAGCAGCGCACCAAGCAGTATCATATTATATGTCTTGGAATTGCCCATTTCGATGGCTGCATCGGTGGCATCTACCGGAATGACGCGGATATCGGTGCGTGTGGGTGC
>OJAR01000010.1_pt1 | contig 78825 bp, 76 predicted proteins | sample 1589431 | NCBI WGS metagenome assembly OJAR01 (sample SAMN03283242) | human gut metagenome | biome: human-associated habitat; material: feces | host: Homo sapiens | place: Peru | collected 2012 | reverse complement strand
GACAGATCCTGCAAGGGAAGCGACGCTTATACCCGCCTTGCAGGTGAATTGATAGCAAAGGAACGACGCTGATGGCAAAAAAGCTATGCAAGAGCAAGCCAAAGGTTCAAACGGATGAAAAGCCCGAAAAAAAGCCGTCGTTTTACAGTGCGGAAAAAGTTTCGATTATTGTTCCTGTGTATAGGGCAGAAGACTATTTACAGCAATGCATCGAGAGCATTCTAACTCAAACCTATTCGAATCTCGAAGTCATCTTGGTGGATGACGGTAGTTTGGATAAATGCCCTATTCTCTGCGATATGTTTGCCGAAGCAGATACGCACATACAGGTAATACATAAGAAAAACGAAGGAGCTGCACTTGCACGCAAAGCAGGGGTGGAAGTAGCGACCGGGGAATATGTGCTTTTTATAGACTGCGATGATTGGCTTGAAGCTAACACCATATCAGATTGCCTGGATATTGTGCACAAAGATAATGCCGACTGTGTTATGTTCGGATATGTGCGGGAGTATCCGCAAAAGAGCATTCACAATCCATTATTTCCACAAAGCTTCTCTTATGATTTAGCACAATCGGAGAAATATGTACACCGCCGAATTGTAGGTCCGATTGGAAGAGATCTTTGTGAGCCACAGCGAGTCGATAATCTTTCCTCGTTCTGTATGCGTTTGATGAAAACGGATATTGCCCGTAAAGGGAAATTTGTCAGCGAACGGATTATCGGCACATCCGAGGACACAATTTTCAATCTCTATGCACTTGATGGGTGCAAGATCAGTTACATCAACAAATGCTTCTACCACTACCGCAAATCCAATGCTCAGTCCATCACCACGCAGCACAAGCCTGATCTTGCAGAAAAATGGGACGTGATGTATGGCATTATGCAGGAGTATATAGGCAGTTCCGGACGGGCGGACGAGTACCATACGCCTTTTCTGAACCGTGTTGCCTGCGGCATGATCGGTCTTGGCCTGAATGAGATCGGCAGCACGGAAAGTATATGGAAAAAGTCACGGCGTCTTCGTGAGATATTGGATAAGCCGTTATATAGGGAGGCGTTCGCACAGTTGGACATCTCATATTGCGGTGCGAAGTGGAAGTTGTTTTTCTTGTTCTGCAAAAAGTGCTGGACTTTTTTACTGGCGGTACTGTTGCAAATTATGAATTATCTGCGGTCACGGATGGCCGCATAAGGAAGTGTACTATGGCAAAGGTTTCAATCATCATGGGCATCTATAACTGCGCAGCGACGCTGCCGGAGGCCATAGACTCTATTCTTGCGCAGACCTTTCCGGATTGGCAGCTCGTTCTGTGTGACGACGGCTCAAAGGATAACACCTATACTGTAGCCGAAACATATCAGAAAAAATTTCCCGATAAAATCGTTCTCCTTCAAAACGAACGAAACATGGGGCTGAATCACACACTGAATCGCTGTCTGCACGTTGCCACCGGTGAATATGTGGCTCGGATGGACGGAGACGATATCTCCCTTCCGACTCGCCTTGAAAAGGAAGTCGCATTTCTGGACGCACATCCCGAATATGCCATCGTCAGCACTCCCATAATTTTCTTCGACGAAAGCGGCGATTGGGGGCGAAGTTATGCCATTGAGAAGCCGACAAAATGCGATTTTATCAAGCATAGTCCGGTTCATTGCCATGCACCCTGTATGATCCGCCGAGAGGCCTATCTGGCGGTGGGAGGCTATACCGAGGATAAGCGGATGCTCCGCTTTGAGGATATCAACCTTTGGTACAAACTCTATGCCAAGAGGTATATCGGCTACAATCTGGACGAGCCGCTTTATAAAATGCGGGATGACCATGCGGCAGCAAATCGCAGAAGTTTGAAATCCCGCATGAATGGCGTGTATGTAACCTATGTTGGTTTTAAGCTGTTTCAGTTCCCATGGTACATGTACGGATACGTCGTTATTGATTTCCTGAAGCATTTTGTTAAGGGAATCATGCCGGAATGGTTGTATATGAAGTTCCACAGGAAAGCAGCAAAGACATGGTAAAGGAAAATTGTGCGATGACCAAAAGTCCCAAAATATCCGTGATTATTCCCGTGTATAACACAGAAAGGTATCTACCTCGTTGCCTTGATTCTGTACTTAGCAATACACATAAAAATTTAGAAGTAATCTGCGTTAATGACGGAAGCACAGATAACAGCATGAATATATTGGATAACTATAAAGTCTCTGATGAACGTGTTATCGTGATAAATCAGGGAAATTCGGGTGTTTCCGCAGCTCGTAATGCGGGGTTGAATGTGGCAACGGGCGAGTATATTGCATTTATCGATTCAGATGACTGGGTGCACCCACAGTATTTTGAAATTTTGCTTTTTGCAATGAGTTGTAATGGCTCTGACGTTGCAGCGTGTCAGTATTCACGAGTGAGTGAAGAAAGTGGTGACCTTATAAAGCCGCTGACGTACAAAAAGGAAGATATCTTTTGTACTACAGTTGCCGAAGCGATTCGTGATAATTGTATAAAGCGAGCAGTCTGGGGACGACTTTATAAGCGAGCGCTTGTAAGCGGGAAGTTTGAAACTGGCCTAACTTGGGGAGAAGATACAGTATTTAACTATTGCACCTTAGCGACAAACACACTATCTGCACCGTTCTCACGCACTAAACTTCCACTATATTTCTATTTTTCACGAGAGACATCAATTACAAATACTGTGAGTTCAAAGCGTTATTTGGAGTTGGCCAAATGGTATCTTGAAAATTGGAACAATGAGTGCTTTTCAACAGAAGTGCAAACTGTTTTATTGGAGCAAGCAGCAAAGGAGTTGCTAATATTCAGATATAGAGAGGCGTTTAGCGCAAATCCAATTTGTGTAGACGAATTGATAAAACGGTGCAAAGCCTACATAGCCAAAGCAGGTATTCTCCCGTTCAAGAAACGCGCACTGTACAGCTTGCTGTTTGCATGTCCGCCCTTATATAGACTTTTCCGCATTGTTAATGACCCCACGATGCTTCAATGGGAAAAGCAGGCACGGTCAGAATGCTAATCTTGAAAGTGTAATAACATGAAAAAGATTCTGTTTCTCATCCATGATCTTGGCCAGGGCGGTGCCGAAAAGGTACTGGTCAATCTGGTCAACAACATGGATCGGTTAAAATTTGATATCTCCGTGACGGCGCTCTTTGGCGGCGGCTGAACCTGAAATAGCCGAAAGGCCGCACCGTGAAACGCTTTTAAAGGATGCGATTCTGCCGATAAAGCAGTTTTACGATTACATAATTATTGACTGTCCGCCGTCCTTGGGGCTGATTACAACAAATGCCCTTACGCTTGCCGACACGTTCATTGTACCGATTCAATGCGAGTATTATGCGCTTGAGGGACTGAGCCAGCTTATGAGCACGGTTAGGATAATCAAACGCCGCTACAACCGTTCAATAGACCTTGAAGGAGTGTTGCTGACGATGTACGACGGCAGACTTAACCTGACTCAGCAGGTTGTTGAGGAGGTCAAAAAATTTTTCCCCGGCAAGGTGTTCGGCACGGTTATAACAAGAGGCGTGCGGCTTTCCGAGGCTCCGAGCTTTGGAATGCCGGTGATTTATTATGACAGATCCTGCAAGGGAAGCGACGCTTATACCCGCCTTGCAGGTGAATTGATAGAAAAGGAGCAACGCTGATGGCAAAAAAGCTTGGCGGTCTTGGCAAAGGACTTAATGCAATTTTTATGGAAAACGAAAGCGAAGACAGCAACGGAACTGTCACCCTTGACATTTCGGACATAGAGCCAAACCGAGGTCAACCCCGAAAGGAGTTCGACGAAAAAGCGCTTTCGGAGCTTGCCGAAAGCATTTCAAAGCATGGACTTTTACAACCGCTTTTGGTGCGTCCGCTGACGCTCGGCGGTTATCAGATAGTAGCAGGTGAACGCCGTTACAGAGCGTGCCGAATGGCAGGGCTTAAAGAAGTTCCCGTGATAATTCGTGAGCTTGGCGACACCGAAACAATGGAAATCGCCCTTATTGAAAATTTACAGCGAGAGGATCTTACTCCGCTTGAAGAGGCGCAAGGCTACAATGTTCTTATGAACGAACACGGCTTTACTCAGGACGAAGTAGCAAAATCCGTAGGTAAGTCCCGACCTGCCGTTGCAAATGCACTCAGACTTTTAAATCTGCCGCAAAGCATTGCAGAATACCTTAAAGACGGAAAAATCAGCGCAGGACACGCAAGGGCGTTGCTGTCGCTTGACAGCGAAAAAGATATGCTGGAGCTTGCAAACCTGATAATACAAAAGGATTTGTCGGTGCGTCAGGCTGAAAAGCTATGCAAGAGCAAGCCAAAGGTTCAAACGGATGAAAAGCCCGAAAAAAAGCCGTCGTTTTACAGTATGGTTGAGCTTGCGCTCAACGAAAGCCTTGGGCGGAAGATAAGCATTACAAAAAACAAGGGCAAAAAAGGCGGAGTTTTACAGATTGAGTTTTATTCCGATGAGGAATTGACAGAGCTTTCTAATAAATTAAAATAAAAGAGGAGAACAATAATGATAGACATAAAGTTTTTGAGGGAAAATCCCGACGCAGTAAAGGAAAACATAAAGAAAAAATTTCAGGACAATAAGCTTCCGCTTGTTGACGAGGTTATTGAGCTTGACGCTCAGAGCCGTGCCGTAAAGCAGCAGGCGGACGAGCTTCGCTCAAACCGCAACAAGATCTCAAAGCAGATCGGTGCGCTTATGGCTCAGGGCAAAAAAGAAGAAGGTCTTGCCCTGAAGGATGAGGTTACAAAACAGGCTCAGCAGCTTGCCCGGCTTGAAGAAAAGGAAGCCGAGCTTTCGCAGAAAGTAACAGAAATTATGATGCAGATTCCGCAAATAATAGACCCGTCTGTACCTATCGGCAAGGACGACTCGCAAAACGTAGAAATCGAGCGTTTCGGCGAGCCTGTAGTGCCCGATTTTGAGGTGCCGTACCATACGGATATTATGGAAAGGCTTAACGGAATTGACCTTGATTCTGCGCGCAAGGTTGCAGGAAACGGCTTTTATTATCTTATGGGCGACATTGCAAGACTGCACAGTGCGGTAATTGCCTATGCCCGTGACTTTATGATAGACAGGGGCTTTACCTATTGCGTTCCGCCGTTTATGATAAGAAGCAACGTTGTAACAGGCGTTATGAGCTTTGCCGAGATGGATTCGATGATGTATAAAATTGAGGGCGAGGACCTCTACCTTATCGGCACAAGCGAACATTCGATGATAGGTAAGTTTATTGACACAATAAACAAGGAAGAAAACCTCCCCTACACCCTCACAAGCTATTCGCCATGTTTCCGCAAAGAAAAGGGCGCACACGGCATTGAGGAGCGCGGAGTTTACAGAATACATCAGTTTGAAAAGCAGGAAATGATTGTTGTCTGCAAGCCCGAAGAAAGCAAAATGTGGTTTGACAAGCTCTGGCAGAACACTGTTGACCTGTTCCGTTCGATGGATATTCCGGTAAGAACGCTTGAATGTTGTTCGGGCGACCTTGCCGACCTAAAGGTTCGTTCACTCGACGTTGAGGCGTGGTCGCCGCGTCAGAAAAAGTATTTTGAGGTTGGTTCCTGCTCAAACCTCGGCGACGCTCAGGCTCGCAGGCTCAAAATCAGAGTATCTGGCAAAGACGGAAAGTATTTTGCTCACACTCTCAACAATACTGTTGTTGCGCCGCCGAGAATGTTGATTGCGTTCCTTGAAAACAATCTCAACGCCGACGGTACAATAAACATTCCTGTTGCGCTCAGACCATATATGGGCGGCAAGGAATATATCGGTTAATTCTGTTGTGAAGTTTAAATCGAAGCAAGCTCTGCTTTGTTTGCAAGGAGCAGAGCTGTAACAGATTGCAATTTGCAAATGGGCGTTAGCTTCTCAGTGTTTCAGTTAGAGATTATAACTTCCGCTGAAATTCCGGAGTGCTGTCCGCCGTCTGAGTGACGGGGACATATGTACTTAGATTAACCCAAATAAATTTACAAATATTCGTCATATTATCTAAAATTATCTAAAAATAAAAAAAATACAAAGTTGTAGTTGACATAAATTTCAATCAGTGGTATAATTGTATTACCTTATTAAGGTAATTATATTTTGGAGGTAGAATAATGGAACAAAAAAATAATCTTGGTATGATTGCAATGATCATCGGTATTGTATCAGTTGCTCTTTCAGTTTTCGGTGATGCAATATCAGTTAACGGAGTTGTTGCACTGATACTCATATTTGTTGCTCTTGCAGCAGGTATCGCCGCTATTATCCTCAGCGTTAAGGCTCGTAAAGATCCTGCAGCATCAAGAGGTATGGCAAATGCAGGTTTGATCACAGGTATCATCGGTACTGTTTTTGCAGGAATCTCTGCAATTTGTGTTATCAGCTGTGTAATCTGCGTAACATCTGCAGTAGGAACATTAGCTGCTGACGGTACATTGGACAGTGCGTTGAACGAACTTAGCAACGCTATTCAGTAATTCTAAGGAATTATTACTTAAAGCCTCCCATATTTTATGGGAGGCTTAATTTTTGAGGTGAATCTATGCTGCCTTATATAAATGTATTCGGAAAAGAGTTTTCAACTTATATGCTCTGCGCTCTTGCAGGAATTCTTGTTTCGGGCTTTTATGTTTGCAAAACAGCAAAAAAACGCGGTCACGATGACAACGATTACATAATTTTTATGCTTGTTGCGGCTGTCGGCGTGTTCTTTGGAGGACACATTATGTACGGCATAACGCAGATACAAGCTTTTATTGAGATTGTTACACATTTGTCAAAGTACATAACAAGCTTTTCGTCTTTTATAGGAATGTTTATGTATGTATTCGGCGGCTCCGTGTTCTACGGCGGACTGCTGGGCGGAATGGCTGTTTGCATAATCTACGGCAAAAAGAAAAAGCTTGATTTGTCGGAATACTCCGACATTTGTGCAGGTGTTGTACCGCTGTTTCACTGCTTTGGCAGAATAGGCTGCTTTTTGGGCGGCTGCTGTTACGGAATTGAGAGCAGTTTTGGCTTTACCGTTCACGGCAACGAACTCAATCCGAGCATAAATGATGTTCAGCGTTTTCCCGTTCAGCTTTTGGAAGCCGTGCTGAACCTTGCGCTGTTTTTCCTGCTGGCATATTTGCTGAGAAGGGGCGTGCTAAAAGGCAGGCTTTTTGCGCTGTATCTTATCATCTATTCGGTCATCAGATTTTTTGATGAGTTTTTGCGTGGCGACACCTACAGGGGATTTCTTTTTGGTTTGTCAACCTCCCAAATCATCAGTATTCTGTTATTTATCGGCGCAGTGATATTTTTCATTGTAAAATCACCAAAGCGGAGCAGGCAAAAAGCGTGACAGCTACTGCCAAGGGAGTCTTGAAAACAGCAACACATAATTTGGAATGTTAGTATAAAAATGTAAGGGAGAACTCAGTTGTTCTCCCTTAATTTATGCTATGAAATTCTGTAAAATTTTCTTGCGTTTTCGCAGGTGATGTTTAGCAGTTCCTGAGTTTTAATACCTCTGATCTCTGCAATTTTTTCCGCCGTATATGCAATCATTGAGCTGTCGCAGCGTTTTCCGCGAAACGGCACGGGCGCCATATACGGTGCGTCGGTTTCAAGCAGCAGCCTGTCAATCGGAATTTCCGCCGCAACTTCTATGCTGTGACGTGCGTTTTTGAACGTGACTACACCGCCAAGGCTGATATAAAGTCCCATTTTGACTGCTTCACGCATAAGCTCCACACTGCCCGAAAAGCAGTGTACAAGACCAATCGGACGATATTTTCTCAACAAATCAAACGTGTCGCCGTGCGCCTCTCTGTCGTGTATGATTATAGGCATATTCAAATCAAGCGAAAGTTTGAGCTGTTCCTCAAAAACTCTTTTTTGCAGTTCCTTTGGAATGTCCCAATGATAATCAAGCCCCGTTTCGCCTATTGCAACCACCTTTTTATGCGTGCACAGCTCGGCAACACGGTCAAGACAGTTAAGGGGCATATCATCAAGATTTTCAGGGTGAAAGCCGACAGCGGCATATATAAAATCGTATTTTTCGGCGTATTCAATACATCTTTTCGCAGTCGCAAGGTCAACCGCATTATTTACGATACCACACACTCCCTTTGACTGTATATCGTCAAGAATTGAATAACGGTCGTCGTCAAACCACTTGTCGTCATAATGGGCGTGAGCGTCGAATATATGTGTTAATTGATTAGAGTGTTCCATAATTTATTGCGCTCTTTATGAGATTTTTGCGCCTGCCGGCATATCGTCAACAAAAACGACTTTAATATCTTCACCGCAGGTTGCGGCAAGTATCATTCCGCAGCTCTCAACTCCGCAGAGCTTTGTGGGTCTGAGGTTTGATACAAGCACTATTTTTTTGCCGACAAGCTCTTCGGGCTTGTAAAATTTTGCAATTCCGCTTGCTACAGTTCTTTCCTTAACGCCGTCAAACACTGTAAGCTTTAACAGCTTTTTAGCCTTTTTTATCGGTTCGCAGGCTTTGATTTCGGCAACTCTCAAATCCACCTTGCAAAAATCCTCAATACCGATTTGTGCAACGCCCTCAATCTCCTCACGGAGTTTTTTTGTTTCTTCGCTCTCGGCGGCGTTGTTCTTGATTATGCCGTTAAGCTCCTCTATTTCCTTTTCAACATCAATTCTCGGGAACAGAGCTTCGCCTTTTTTGACGGTAACGTCAAGCGGCAAAACGCCGAATTTATCGGCATTTTCATAGGTTGCAAGACTGTTGTCCGCACCGATCTGCTCCAGAGCCTTTGGCATTGTCGAAGGCATAAACGCCGACAGAAGTGTGCATACTATCCTGATTGTTTCAAGCAAATTGTAAAGCACGGTCGCAAGCCTTGTGCGGTTGCTCTCGTCCTTTGCAAGCACCCAAGGAGCGGTTTCATCGATGTATTTGTTTGCTCTTGAAACCACCTTGAAAATTTCGGCAAGAGCGTTATTTAGCTGAGTTTTGTCAAGATAGCCGTCAACCGAATTTCTCAAAGCGGTTGACTGTTTTATCAAATCATCGTCAAATTCACCGCTTTCACGTTCGGTCGGCAGAGTGCCGCCGAAGTATTTTTCAACCATCGCAACGGTTCTTGAAACTAAGTTGCCAAGACCGTTTGCAAGGTCGGAATTTATGCGGTTTATCATAATTTCGTTTGAGAAGGAGCTGTCTGCGCCCAAGGCCATTTCACGCATAATATGATAGCGAATGGCGTCTGCGCCGTAGCGATTGCCGAGAACGAACGGGTCAACTACGTTGCCGAGAGACTTCGACATTTTCTGACCGTTAAAGGTGATCCAGCCGTGAACCGCAAGGTGCTTTGGAAGCGGCAGATCAAGAGCCATAAGCATTGCGGGCCAGATAATGGCGTGAAAACGCATAATGTCCTTTGCAACCATATGAATGTCGGCAGGCCAATATTTATTAAATTCATCAAATTTTTCGTTTTTATATCCGAGTGCGGAAATATAGTTTGAAAGTGCGTCAATCCACACATAGACAACGTGATTTTTATCAAACGTAACCGGAATACCCCATTTAAAGCTGGTTCGTGACACGCAAAGATCTTCAAGTCCCGGCTTAATAAAGTTGTTTACAAGCTCAACGGCACGGGTTTTGGGCTGAAGATAATCGGTTTCGGTCAAGAGCTTTTCAATCCTGTCGGCAAACGGCGCCATTTTAAAGAAATAGGCTTCTTCCTTAGCTTCGGTGACTTCGCGTCCGCAGTCGGGACACTTGCCGTCAACAAGCTGGCTGTCGGTCCAGAAGCTCTCGCACGGTGTGCAGTATTTTCCCTTGTATTCGCCCTTGTAGATATAACCTCTGTCGTACAGCTCCTTAAAAATTTTCTGTACGGTTTCGATGTGATAATCATCGGTTGTGCGGATATATCTGTCATAGCTGATATTCATAAACTGCCAGAGCTTTTTAAATACAGCGGCAATCTCATCAACATATTCTTTTGGAGTAACACCCTTTTCGGCGGCTTTCTGCTCAATTTTGAGACCGTGTTCGTCTGTGCCTGTAAGGAACATTACGTCATACCCCTGCATTCGTCTGTAGCGGGCGATAGAATCGCAGGCAACAGTTGTATAGCAATGACCGATATGCGGATTGCCCGACGGGTAATAGATAGGCGTAGTGATGTAGAATGTTTCTTTTTTACACATAGAGTTTTTCCTCCTTTTATTCAGCGAATGGGCTGTAACTTTTATTATACCAATTAATGTAAAAAAATGCAACAAATATATAATCAAAGTGCAAATGCCCTTGTGTAGATTTGTCAATGCTTAGTTACAGATTAAGGAAAAACGACTTGCCCTGTCAACAAAAAGTGATTTAAGAATTCACCGGGTGACCTCCAACCGAGAGGACGCATAGGAAAATTGTTATATTTTCTGCTGTGAACGGCTAATTGCTTTTTAAAATCATCAAACGAATAAAATTTATAATTCGAATAGAAGTATTCGTTGTCTTTTCTGTGTGAGCGTTCAACCCTTCAGTTGTGTCCGGGAGTGTATGGCTTAATCAACTTGTGCCTGATTCCAAGATCATTGAGCTTTTCTTCAAATAAGGTTAAGTCATTTTCTTTTAAAAGTCTTTTTGTGAATTCTCTTACGTTATCTATCTGTACACATTCAACTTTTAACGGAAAAGCATTGAGCATATGCTCAATGAAAACAGCAGATGAATACGAACTACGTTTCTCCTTTGTTGTTTTGTGTCAATTTAACTGTAACACTGGTTTTTCCTATTTGCTATTCTTTTTTTCTTGCTTCTGTAACGCATCTATTGTAAACCTTCAACTGAAATTTGCGCTGTTGTATCAAAACACTTGAAAAATCTTTATAAAATATGTATAATTAAGAAGTTATAACCTAAGTAAAAATGTCCCCTGCCTCTTGGGCGGCGGGGACGGTTCAGGATTTCGGCGGGAGTAATAATCTTTCACTGAAACTCTGAGGAGCTAATGCTCCTTGCAAGTAAGGCAGAGCATTGCTCTGATTTAAAATTATCCGCAACGGAGGGGATTCTTGTGGCAGAAAACAAAAAAATGGTCGAGGCTATCACAAGCAGGGACGAAGACTTTGCAAAGTGGTACACCGACATTGTAAAAAAAGCAGAGCTTGTCGATTATTCAGGCGTAAAGGGCTGTATGGTAATCAGACCCTACGGATTTGCAATATGGGAAAATATGCAGGCTGACCTTGACCGCAGGTTTAAGGAAACAGGTCACGAAAATGTGTATATGCCTATGTTTATTCCGGAAAGCCTGCTTCAAAAGGAAAAGGAACACGTCGAGGGCTTTGCACCGGAATGTGCTTGGGTAACTGTCGGCGGACAGGAAAAGCTCAACGAGCGCCTTTGTGTTCGTCCGACCTCGGAAACACTTTTCTGCGAACATTACAAAAAAATAATTAACACATACCGTGATCTTCCAAAGCTGTACAACCAGTGGTGCAGTGTCGTAAGGTGGGAAAAAACCACACGTCCGTTCCTGCGTACATCGGAATTTTTGTGGCAGGAAGGTCACACAATGCACGAGACTGCCGAGGAAGCCAAGGAAGAAACCCTCAGAATGTTGCACGTTTATGCAGACTTCTACAAGGAGACCCTTGCTATTCCCGCCGTTATCGGTCAGAAAACCGAAAAAGAAAAGTTTGCGGGTGCAGAGGCTACCTATACAATAGAGCCTATGATGCACAACGGCGTTGCGCTTCAGGGCGGAACCTCTCACTATTTCGGCGACGGCTTTGCAAAGAGCTTTGGCATCACCTTTACAGGCAGGGACAACAAACAGCACTATCCGCACCAAACCTCATGGGGCGCTTCAACAAGAATGATCGGTGCGCTGATAATGGTACACAGCGACGACGACGGGCTTGTGCTTCCGCCGAAGATTTCGCCTATTCAGGTTGCGCTTATTCCGATTGCTCAGCACAAGGAGGGCGTGCTTGAAAGAGCAAACGAGCTTAAAGCAAAGCTTGCCGATAAATTCAGAGTAAAGCTTGACGATTCCGACCACGCTCCCGGCTGGAAGTTTGCCGAATACGAGATGAAAGGCGTTCCGGTAAGAGTTGAGCTGGGACCGAAGGACATTGAGAAAAACCAGTGCGTAGTCGTAAGACGCGACACAAGAGAAAAAGCCTTCGTTCCGCTTGACGAGGTTACCGATTACGTTGAAAAGCTGATGGTAACTATCCACAACGATATGTATGACAGGGCGCTTAAAAATACAGAGGAAAAGACATTTACCGCAACAAACTATGATGAGTTCCTCGACATTGCAAAAAACCACCCCGGCTTTATCAAAGCAATGTGGTGCGGCGATTCGGAGTGCGAGGATAAGCTCAAGGACGTAACAGGCGGCGTAAAGAGCAGATGTATTCCGTTTGAGGAGGAACACATTGCCGACACCTGCGTGTGCTGCGGAAAGCCCGCCAAGCATATGGTATATTGGGGAAAACAATACTGATACATTGAATTAAATTTCAGGGCGGTCTGCCCTGACAAAATATCTTACAAGGAGGTGAGAGAATGCCGATTAAGGTTCAAAGCAATCTGCCTGCAATCAAGGTACTTGAATCGGAAAATATCTTTGTTATGCCCGACGACGTTGCGCTCAGGCAAGACATACGTCCGTTGAAGATTCTGATACTTAACCTTATGCCCACAAAGATTACGACCGAAACCCAGCTTTTACGGCTTTTGGGCAACAGTCCGCTTCAGGTTGACATTGAGCTTTTACAAATGGCTTCCCACACCTCTAAGAACACCTCACCCCACCACCTGACAACGTTTTACAAGACGTTTAAGCAGGTAAAAAACGAAACCTTTGACGGACTTATCATCACAGGCGCACCCGTTGAACAGCTTGAATTTGAGGAAGTCGATTACTGGGATGAGCTTTGTGAAATAATGGAATGGTCAAAACACAACGTATATTCGACATTTCACATATGCTGGGGCGCTCAGGCAGGCTTGTACTACCACTACGGCATAAAAAAATATCCGCTAAAGCAAAAGCTGAGCGGAATATACCGTCACAAAGTATTAATGCCGAATCATCCGCTTATGAGGGGATTTGACGACACTTTTGAAATACCGCAGTCACGCTACACTGGAATAGAACTTGACGACGTAAAACGATGTCCGTCGCTTGAGTTGCTATCGGTTTCGGACGAAGCGGGTGCGGCGATTATGGCAAACAAAACAGGCAGGCAGGTCTTTATCACGGGGCACGCCGAATATGACAGGGATACGCTTGCAAACGAGTATTTTCGTGACTGCAACAAGGGTATCAGCCCGAATATTCCCTGCAACTATTTTCCTGACGACGACGCTTCAAAAACTCCGCCGATGATTTGGAGAAGCAACGCAACGCTTCTTTATACAAATTGGCTGAACTATTTTGTATATCAGGCAACGCCGTATGATCTGCACGAGCTTATCGAAAAATATCCGCATTGATTCGGCGGTGAATAATGTTTTTTGTTTATTTAAAATCAGCAAAACGAACAGATAATTTGCAACATAATTTTTAGTTACTCTTTGCTGCCCTATATCGCCTTAAAATGTTTGCACTCCTCCAACAATAAAATCATATAGTTTTGCAAAGCACAAAAATCACAATAATATTCCGGTATTACTAAGGCGGAATTTATTTTAGGCTCTATATCAAATAGTTGTGGCAAAACAGCAAAAACAAGCACTAACCATAAAGGTTAGTGCTTTACTTGGTTGCGGGAGCCGGATTTGAACCGATTATCGCCCTCGCAAGGCTCGGTTAACCTTCCTGAAATACAGTTGTTTGTGCGACGGATTACAAATCCGTCTGCAAACTCCTTATTTCAGTTAATCGCTTCCCAAAAACAATTCACCGAATTGTTTTTGTTCGCTCACCTCGGGAACCCTCAGGTCGTCGGTTCGGCTTTGCAAAAATAAAAAACAAGCACTAACCATAAAGGTTAGTGCTTTACTTGGTTGCGGGAGTCATTTTTAATGGCTTAAACAGTGGCTTGCAGCGGCTTGACTGCGATTTTGAATGCGATTTGCCCTGTTTATGCAACCTTTACGGTTTTTGTTTCGGATTTTCCCAATCCGATATTGTTCAGTTTCATATACTTGTCAACAGCGTTCAGGTGAGCGGCTTCAAATTTTTCAAAAACATCACAATACACGTTCATCGTAACAGAGATGTCCTTGTGACCGAGTATTTTCTGCAAGACCTTCGGCGGTACGCCGCTTTCGATGCAGCGCGTGACAAAGGTATGACGGAGTGAGTGGAGGGTCAGCTTTCCTTGCAGCGATTTGTCTTGAATATCGTATTGCTTCAAGGTGTTCCAAAAATAATAGTTGACCTGCTGTGTAGTGACCGGCTTGTTGTTGCTTGAAACAAACAATGTGCCGCCGGTTCTCTCACCGATACACTCCTTCAAAAAAGCTGCCAAATCGTTGTTAATAAAAACCTTGCGCATACCGGCTTCTGTTTTCGTTTCGTTGACGATAACCGAATTGTCGCCGCCGCGTGATGTGGTCTTGTTCACGATGATACAGTTGTTTTGAAAATCAATGTCCTCGATATTTAGCGCACAAATCTCTCCGCCGCGCATTCCGGTGAACATAGAAACCAGCATTATCTCGGAGTAATTGATGTCGTTGTTATTCAGCACATCAAGCAACCGTGCCTGCTCCTCTACCGTTAACGCTCTGACCTTGTCTGTTTTCTTGCGGGATTTCGGGACACGCAAATCCTCCAGCGGACTTTTGCTGATGATTCCCTTTTTCATTGCCTTTTTGAAAACAGCGCCGAGCAGCTGATACAGCTTGTTGAGCGTTGACTGCGCATAATCGAGGTTATCCTTGAAGTATGCGATAATGTCATCCTCCGTGATTTTGCGAAGCTGTTTATCGGACAAAGAGCTGAGCATTTTCAGCGTTTCCAGCTTGCGCTTGTAGGTGGATTGTCTGATTTCGTTCAGAGCAACCTGCTCCTCTATCATTTTTTCAGCCAGTTCATAAAAGGTCGTTTTATCAACCTTCTTAAACGCACCGGCTTTAGCCTGAATTTGAAGCTCACGAATTTTGTCCTTTACAATTCGCTCGGTCTTACCGTAAACGCTCTTGCGGATTTTTTCGCCGTCGATTTCAAGATAAACCTGTCCGGCGTAACAGTTTCGGCTTTTTACAAAGTAAATAGAGCCGTCACCGTAATCCATTTTTACTTTTCTTTTCGGCTTTTTGCCTTTAGTGTTCATTATATCCGTCCTTTCGGAACCTAAAGACGCCGAATCGTTTCCGATAGTAACATCATACATCAGAAACGATTCAGAATCAATAGTTTTTTACTTTAAATCGTTAAACTCTTCTCTTCTTACTCCATTCAAGAAACGCCTGTTCGCTGACCTTGTAGTTTTTGCCTACCCTGATAAGCGGAAAATCCGCACGCATCATAATCTGACGTGCCGTAGACATACTGCAACCCAGCGCCTGTGCTACTTGCTTTGTATTCATAAATTTGATTTCTTCCACTGCATATACCCTCCCTTCAAGCGCCGTACAAGGCGGCAGTATCCAAAGTATCAATAGAGTTGTAGAGAGCCGTCAGCAGATAGGCTCTCATATTTTTTATTTCGGTTGTGTTCTTTTCGAGTGATCCGATAACGTATTCAATATGTTCGGCAGTCAGTTGCTTGAGCCGCCACCGAACCTTGTCTGTCGGAATGTTGATTTGATTTATCCTGAGAGTTTCGGCGGTGGATGTCACCGTATCGGCAAGCAGACTGACGATTTCATCCAACACACTGCCGTAGCCGCGTTCTGCCAAAACATCATATTCAATTTGATTGCGAATATCCTCTATCGCATCCCCGTAGCTGATAGATGGATAGATTTTATTCAAGTCTTTTTGATAATAATCATTCTTGATAGTATGCGTTTTCCCCATTTCCGCAAATGTGATTTTTGCATTTGCAGAAGCTATATTTTCGCATTGGTCGTGTGCGTTTTTCGCATAGGTTGCGGTACTTTCCGCAATAGGATTCACATATATCAAATTTGCCTTGCCGAGTCCCTGCCGTTTGCGGGAGATAAGATTTTGATTTTCAAGCTGCGTATACACGCTTTCCGCTTTGTTGTTGCAGCAGTTGAGCAGCCGCATAACAGTGCTGATGGGACACACTACATAATACCTTCCGTTTTCGTCCCGAAATCTCTCTCCGTTTCTGACCGACAACTCATACAAGCTGATCAAATACGAATACAGCACGATTGCCGAATCAGACAACTTGCTCCGCAACGGCTCTGTGATCAATACTCTCGGCAGCTTTAGAAACGCTTTATCGCTCATCAAAATCCATCTCCTTTCGTTTTAAATTTATCGTTCATATCCTCTGCTCTTGTTCTTCGCCCTTGTCTTTTGCTCGTCGTTAAGGAAAGTCTCCAAGCCTTGCTCCATCACCTTAGACCGCTCTGCGATATGCTCGCACAGCTTCAGCTCGTGACGGAGCTTTCTCAAATTAATTGTAATATGCATTATTTTATCTTTGGTTTCTTTTATTTCATCAGCGCTGATTTTACGGCGTGCGTATTTCCGTAAATCAGCCCTTTCATCGGTAAATGTCTGAATTTTATCCTCCAGCTTATGCTTGTACGCAAATAACTCAACGTCGGTTGATATCTTCTCCCTGCTCATCAGCCTGACTCCCTCGCTTAACCGGTCAAGATAAGCAAGCTCCTCCTTGAATATCCAATGCAGCTTTGCAGGATCAGGGCGGCGATAGCTGTGTATCACGCCAAGCCTGAACGCATAATACAGATATATTCGGTATATTCCGCTTGTCCTTTGAAGTATCCTATCGCCGCAAGTAGGCAGCTTGTATTGCTTTGGTCGGTAATGCCTGTAATCAATACGCGGCGGTCGATCGTAGCGGTTGTTCACCAATCTGCGGCGGATTCCTTCTGGCGTGTAATCGGCACTGAGTTTTACAAGACGTATCGGCTTTTTACAGCCCTTCGGCGTGATTGTCCAATATTTCCGCCTGTCGTTCATAGTAAGCTCATAACCGAGTTTAGCGAGCGTATATCGTAAATCTGCCGTGTTGGTGCATTGCAACAGCGCTTTTTCCATCGCTTCACGGGCGAGTAAGTATCTTGTCGGTTCGCCCTTCTTTTCTCGATTATAGTGGTATGATGAGCTTTTTCCTCTAACGGGCTTTGGGTTATAATACAAGCCGTATTTTTCGCATAATCTGTCCGCTGTCTGTTTGAATTTGAACCACGCTTTTTCTTCTCCCCAAAGCCTTTTTCCGTCAACATAGGAAACGGAGTTGATTACAAAATGGCAATGCGAATGTTCGGTGTCTGTGTGAACGGTAACCAATATCTGAAACCTTTTGCCCCAAACCTCTTGTGCAAATTCGGTGCCGATTTTCAGCGACAACTCCGGTGTGATATCCTGTTCCTTAAAGCTGAGATAACCGTGATAGGCTTCAATGCCGCCTGTTTTGGCATAAGAGTGCTTGACTGCGGTAAACTCCTCATAGGCTGTTTCCGGTTCGCAGTTGATACCATTGACGTAGAGTTTGTTGTTTGTCTTTTTCGGATTGGCTGCGTATTGAAGCACCCTGCTCAGACCGCCTTCGTTTATCGCCCATAATTTACTGACTGCCATATTTACCCTCCGTCCGGCGAAATGAAACGGCGCACGATATCCGCACGAAACTCTCTCCATTCCCTGACCTCTTTATGCAGCATAGGCGCGTCGATAAATCCGAGCGCATTCGCTTTTGCTGTGAGTTGATGAACATTGTTACCGATAGCGGAAAGTTGGCGAAGTGCTTCAAAAAATTCCTTTCCCGGTTTTTCCTTCGGCTCATATCCCCGTATGAGCGAATGGACAAGCCCTGATTGAGAAACGCCTGCCTTTTTTGCTTTTCTTTTCAGCTCACGTTCTTCCATCTCATTCAACCAAATCCTTTTCGCTATTTTGCGTTTGCGGTTTGGCTTTTTTGTATCTGTCATATTTATACCTTCCTTCTCAAAATAGGGTTTCAGGGGAACAAATCCCCTGACGAGCCTACCGTCCGCCCTTTGTGGGGGTACAGACGGTCTGCTCGATAAGATAGTGCATTAGGGTATTGCAACCGCCAAAGCACCTTGAATCATCAACAAATGACGTGCTGTCAAAAATGCTGTCACATTTTGATTGAAAACAGCGGTGACAGCATATTTCATACAATTTGCTGTCAGCAAAACAGCTCTAAATCGTCAAGCACGCTTGCGGCGTTAGCAGCTTCTTCGTCCTCGGTCATTTCCGATTTATCCTCTGAATCGGGATTTGCAACTGCAAAGCCTTGAAGTTCTTCACGAATCATCTTGCGCAGTTTTTCAATAATAGCTTCCTCCTGCTGTTCCTGTTCTGAGCGCTTCATATAATCTCCGATAAGGTCTATGATAAATCTGTTTTTGGATTTATCTGTGTGTTTACTCAAATTCTTCATAAAAGTGCCGATCTCAGCTTCGTATTCGTCGGTTTCCCTGAATCGAATCGTCAGCGTGTACGGCTTCATAATCCGATCCCTACCAAAAGCTGAACATTGGCAAGATATTCATAGCCTTTGGCAGCGGCGCAAATATCTTCTTCAAAGGTGAGTCTCTTTGAATTGACCCTGCCGAAATTCTTGATCAGGCAACCGCCGCCACCGGTTACCCAAAGCCGCATTGTGTTTTCATCATAGCCGTGTTCTCTGAGTCTGCGGAATATCCCGTTGACATACTCCGCAGCAACGGCTTTTACAATAGCGAGGTCTGATTTTGGAATATCAGCCTTGCCTGTTCGCAGCACTTCTTCGATGATATGGTCATTCAGCTCCCGCTGCGTTTGCTGCATAAAGGCTTCACGGAAAGCGAGTGTGCATTGGTAAGTTCCGAATTTTTCGGTAAACATCTTGCCGGACTTCGGCTTGCCGTTGACCATATACAATACGTTCATTGTGCCGTTGCCGATGTCTGCGATGACGTTTACTCCCGTCAGCTTGGAAGCGTAGGGAGCAATAGCGGCATAACCCTGCGGATAAATGCTCACGCCTTCAATGTGAAGGTGGTATTCCTGCTTATGGAATGTAAAGCTGACTTCCTTATTTCGCATAAGATACGCAGAAAAATCAGCTTTTTGACCGCTTGTCCAAGTCAAGGGCAAGCCTGCGGCGATATAGATGTTAGCTTCGGTAATACTTTCCGTGCTCAGTTCTTTTGCGATAGCGGCAAGCGTAAGCACATAAAAATCCTCGTCCAAGGACTTGTCGGAGATATATTCCTTGTGTTCTTCTCCAATCAAGTAATATTTGCCGTTGTAGACAAGCAGTTCCTTAGTGAATAAAGGCTCGCAGTTATAGGCGATCAAGCCTGTCGGAAAACAGCAATTTGCCGTTTTCATATTTCCGTAGCCGTGGTCTATGCCGATAATGATGGTGTTGTTAAATTTCTTCATTTTGGGTCCTCCTGATTATTTGTTTTGTATTTTGCCTTTCTGCCCCAACAGACTCTGACAGGCAACCCTTTTCGGCGCTGTGTCGTTTTTTCTCGCCCTTGGTACGCTCATATCGTCGCCTACTTCACCGGGAGAGATATCTCTGAGAAGGTCATTCAGTTGTTGTTAGATAATCACAAAACAGATGTTCGAATTATCTAAACGCATTATAGCGACAACTTGACAAAAGTTCAACGGTTTTGTATGATATATATTAGAGTGATGTTTATTATCTAATTTTTGAGCGATTTATATTTTCTAAAAAGCCGGTGACGATATGGCTGAAAACAAACCGAACAAGGAGCTTTCCGAATACGATAAATACCGCATAGTGCGCTCCAATTCAAAGAATGTATGTCTTGACTTTTACCATAACAGGGTAAAGTTTTATCCCGAAAAGAAGACCATCAACATTGTCGTTGATTCTTGGGAGCGTGACGATTATATAGACGAGCTTATTGAAGCTGACGAAAGAGAACAAGCAAAAAAACTCGGCAGTTCATACAAAGCGTATGAGTCTGCCGAGGAAGAAATAGATTATGAAAAAGATAATTTAAAAGGATGTCAGGAATACTTTGAAAAATTTAAGAGTAAATACAACTTTCGAGCCTCAGGTTTAGCAGGACCGTTCGCTGATGATACAGGAAAACTAGAAAACGCTATGATCAATATTATGAGCGGCTCAAATGTAACGCTGAATTACGGCGAGGGTATTCTTGATTTTGTTTATGCTGATTTTCTGACTCCGGCTAAAAAGCTATATACGGTATTCAGCCTTGGAGCGTATCGGAGAGGAAGAAGGATATCATAGCAAACCGGAAGATGAAACAGAAAAGAACCCTGATCAACTGACCGACGAAGAGTGGACGTTGAGGACATATAATGATTTCGATACTACTTTTCCTTTAATCAATAACATTGCTTATGCTTCACTCTATTCGGCGATTTTTCCACCGCTCATTAAAAGCAGTACCGAAACGAGCAAAAGCATAGCACGCTACGAAAATTATTTGCTTGCTCTGCAAAAGGAGTTTTTAGAGCTGATCGAGTTTTGCTATGACGAGGATGTTTATCCCGAAGTCCTCGGCAGCTTATACCCAAGCGAGCGGTTTCATCTCTACAGACACGCTCACGATATGCCTACATCCTTTGAAAGAAAAGAAGAATTCAGAACCTCTCATAACATTATGGACGGAGACAAAATGCCTTACGGTACAACCGGCAAAGAGATCATTAACGCCTTAAAGAATTTGAATTTCACGCCTACCAACGAGCAAAAGGCGTTTGCGGAAAAGTACGGCATCAGCACAAACACACTTCTGTTTACTTTACAGCACCATATGTTTATCAGCGCAAGATATGTTTGCTGTTCTATTAAAGATATGCTGGAGCTGGAGCTGACAAAAATGCTGGAGCAAAACATCCGCTTCCGAAAGTGCAAGCGCTGCGGCAAATACTTTATTATGAAGGGCAATTATGACAGGCACTACTGCGACCGCATAGCTGATGGAGAAACCCGAACCTGCCAGCAGCTTGCCGCGTTGGAGAACTACAAGGCGAAAATCGCCGACAATAAGGCGGTTCCAATCTACAACAAATACTACAAGCGCTATGCCGCCCGTGTGCGGGTTCATCAACTGAAAGAGGACGAATTTAACAAGTGGCGCTATCAGGCGATCACCAAGCGTGATGAATGTTATGACGGCAAAATAACGCCGGAGGAATATATCGAATGGATGGAAGCGTACTTCCCGAACCGCAAAAGGAAAAATGAATAAAACAGATTTAGGGCGTGTGAGCTGCAAACTCACACGCCCCATATTAATTGCTTTTAAAGTTAAATCACAAATAATTCTACATCAATCACCAACGGCTTTATTGATGGTTGCAACAACAAAATCAAAGTTCTCAAAAGAAATGCTTACGGCTACAGAAATTTTAAGCGTTTTCGTAACCGCATTTTACATATGTTTTCAAACAAACATATCAATTCTACAACAAAACAAGCGACAGTTTAATTTGCTGCCACTTGTAAATATCATTTTTCCATTTTTTCGGATTACTCCAACTATTGACATTGAGCCTATATTTGATAATAAGCTTGTATTATAATATATGAAAACCTGATTTTGGTATGATTTATCTGTATCAAACTTTCTCTTTATAAATAAATTACAGCCCCAAACTACTGAAAATCATATTCAAATCTTCTTCCGGTGAAGTTACTTCTTCAAGAATGTTATTCTCTATTGCGTCAAGCATAATTTGCTCCTTATAGTGAAGCCTGTCATATATTTGTTCTCCGATTGAATAATCGCCCAGATTACATGTAAACTTCTCCATAAAGTAATAATATTGAGTATACTGTCCATAAGGTAATCCAAGTCTGTGAATACGATCCTTCGACTGAAGAAGGTGCACAAGATTATAACTATACTCAAAATATATTGCATCATGACACAACTTATGAAGTGATACCGATTCTGCAAGTGTGTGCGGATTTGTTATCAAGACATCAAGCCTGCCGTTTCTGAATTGATCTAAAATTGAAGTTCTCTCTTCAATCGGCGTTGCACCGTAAATGCAACCAACTCTTATTCCATGTTTTTCAAGCTCTTTTGCAAGTCTATTCATTGAATCAACAAATATGCACCAAACTATTACAGGTTTTTTCTGATTAAATAGTTCAACAGATTTTGATATACAAGCCTTGAATTTTGAAGTTTGATCAACCTTTCCTATCAATTCTTTTATATCATCAGAATAATCTACAAAGTCAATGTTATCGGTGTCAGTTGTAATATCAAGAATATATTTAAATTCATTCAAATCAAGCTTGTTCAGCAACATTTGTGGATTTGATTCTAACTGAAGAAGTCGTATCATAAGCGTGAGCTTATTTTTTCTATACTTATTCAGCAATATTTTAAACAATTGATTTTCATATTTCGTTACCTTTGTTTCAAGTATTATATCTCTGTTTGCCACAGCTTAAAAGCTGTGAAAATGTGAACCCCAACTTTACGCTGAATTCATAATCCGTTATATAGAATTACTTTCGCTCACAAACCGCCCAAATTTTGATTTTTGCTTGAAGTCGGGTACTTTATCCGTTTTCTCTTGAAAGTCGGACAAACCGCCAAATTCTGCTCAACATCTGCATTAAGGACGATAAGGACGATAAAAACGATAAATCAAACGGCTATATTTTCATCGTACTTATCGTACCTAACGTACTCGCTATCTGAATTATCAATCTCAAAATCATATTTGATTTCAACCTTTCTGATGTTATTTTCCTTATACGATTTGAAATAAACGTGATTATCATTCAAGTCATACTTCCACTTGTTCATCATCCTTTTCAGAATACGAGCAGAAAGATTTTTGCCTGAATAAGCATTATATCGTTCAAGAAATTCCGCATTGCTTCCGTTGAAATATTTTTCTGCTTTCATCATCTCAATGAGCAAGTTCATTTCATCAGGCAAAAGCATATTCGGATTCTCTGCGCTGTCTGCAGTCATTTTCCAAGTGCAATCCTCTTTTGAAAATGCAAGCTCAATTTCTCTGTCCTCAATATCTCTTCCCGTGCAAAATAAAGTTGCGTTGCCCTGCGTGCGATTGCTTTTTTCAAAACAAATAAAGCGTCGGCACAGCCTGCAATACCGTTCGTACCTGAAATCTCATTGATTGGGTCAGAGTCGCCTTGCTTTCTTAAATGATGAACCAGAAGAATAGCAATTTTCAACTCATCAGCAAGTTTTTTGAGTTTCTGTACCTCAAGATAATCATTTGAATAGCTCGAGTCATTTTTTGCAGAACGGATAAGTTGAAACGTGTCAATGATTATCAAGACAGTATCCATATGCTCATCAACAAAAGTTTGAATCTGTTCTTCCAACCTTTCATCAAGTTTTGAACAATCCGTAACAAAATGAACATCACTCGGCACTTCATCGGTTATCGCTGTCAGCCTGTCCTGCAATCTGCTTTCATCATCTTCAAGTGACAGATACAGAGTTGTACCGCTGTCGGTATGCAGATTCCATACATCTTTGCCTTTTGCAATCCGAACGCACCAGTCAAGAACAAGCCACGACTTACCTACCTTTGGTGAGCCGGCTATAATCGAAAGACCGCTTGCAAGAAGTGAATTGATTATAAACTTCTTCCTCGGCAAATCTTTTTCCATAAGACTTGTACCGTCGATTGAATTGAATCTTGCCTTAATACTCAACTCCATATTTAAATTCTGAATCATATTTCTCCTTTCCCTGTTACTCATACCTTATATGATTTATAAATATCATAGCTCCGGTATGGTTATTCAGTTGTAATCCAAAAGTTGTTGGAATTTTTTCACCGGTGTGATACAATAATCTCATACCTTTCAAGAAAAATATATGACAAAGTGAATTGAAGTGATTTTTATAATTTTCACTTCAGGACAGAGGTGTATATGGCAAAGCACGAAGGTTTATTATTAAAAATTGATTCCAAAGGAAATATTTCCGGCTATATGCAGGAAAATGACAATAAGATTCCAATTGAAGACACGACTATCAAAGATGAGTTGATTAGTTTCTCAGAAGAAGATTTTGAAGAGTATTCTGAACTGCAAAATGAAATAAGAAAGGTTTACCGAACCTATCCCAAAGAATGCGAAGAAAGATTTGCTCTGATTAAAAATTTAACAGCAAAAGCAGAAAAGGCATTGGCGGAATACAGAGCGTTTTACGGTCTGTTAAACAGACTTATGATTAAAGATTTTTTAGGAGAAGATGACGGAACAGAACATTATCTGCGTGAATACGCAAGCTATCTTGACCAGATAAAAACCGTGCAGTTTTTTGTTTTGCACTTTTTCAGCGATTTATCAAATCAAATAGAAATTGATGTTAACGAAGATTTCAATTACAACAGCGTACAGATTTCCACCGTATTTTATTTTGAGGATAACAAATCCAGACAGATGTACCATATCCGTAACCTGACTGAGTATTATTTTCTGCTGTTACATTTATTTGTTGAGAACGAAAACCGAATCTGCCACTGTCAGCTCTGCGGCAGATACTTTGTACCAAAGACAAAAAAGAAAACCCTGTACTGCGACAGAGTTCTGCAAAACGGAAAAACTTGTAAGGAGTTTGCGCCGAGATTAAAGCACCGAATCTTGGCAAACAGAAATGAGGTGCTGAAAGCTTTTGACACACAGCGAGGCAAAATGTATAAGCGTTATGAAAGAACACTTAACACACCTGGTACTGTGGAAAAGCCTTTGAGTTTTGAGGAATATTATGATTGGCTTGAAAAATCGAGAACAGCAAGGGACAATTATCTTGAGGATAAAATTCCCAAGGAGGAAGCATTGAACATAATTTGTATTGAGTAAAATTTGTAAAAAGTAATCGGATAGGCAATCAATGGGAAAAATTAACTGCCTATCCGTTTTCTTAATTATTTACTACATCAATGATAATCCTTGCACCCAGTCGAAATCCGTTCAGAAATATTTCTCGTTCGCTGATTTCAGAAATTTCACGATTACAATCCTTGTATTTTTCAAAGGTTTCTTTCTGCGCCTCAGTCAGGGCTGCCGCAAGCTTTTCTTCATTCCTGTTGAGCAGTTTCAATAGCTCCTTGACCTCATCATCAAGCTTTGCACATTTTTCGTGAGGGAATAAGTTTCCGTAATATAAATCTTCAAGTATATCCATATCTTATGCCACCTTTCGTAGAACAAACATATCCCACATAACTTTGCATAAGTCCTGATATACTTACATTTATTACTTTAATTAAGTTTGAAATTTATTTTTATTATTACTTTACAAAAAGCAATACAAGAAGTATAATAAATATCACAATTTAGTAATATTAAATGCATAAAATCAAAAAATCTCAAATAATTTCCAGTTAAAATATATAATAGGAATAGGAGCATACAAATGAAAAACAAAATCTTATCAGCAATAATATCCATCGTGCTTATGATTTCACTCGTAGGATGTCAGCAGAATAATAAAATTATTAGGCCTGATGTAGAAACAAAAACGGTAACGGAAAACAGCCAAGAAGATTATGTAACTTTTTCACTTGACGTGCCATCAGATTGGAAAGTATTAACTCAAGATTATGTTTCTATTGCCTGTTTTAGTTCGAAAGCAAACGAAACAAATGCCAACGATAAAATTTCTCCCTACAAGTTAAGTATAGATAACTATATCATTCCTTCGCTAATGCCAATTGATGACAAATACAAACAAGCTTATAATGATTTATTTAATGGTAAATATGATGGTATTAAAGATTTAATTTGCGATAATATTGAATATATAAATATAGGCAAAGTAATGGACAATTTCCCGGATGTTACATTTGAAACTCCTGAAAGCATTAGGGATTACTTTAATATACTTGTTGACGGAATAAGTACACCGGATGTTACAATGCCTGATTCTTGGGAGGACAAAGAATGGGCAACCGATTTTACTTTCAGTAAATATAGTGGTAAGAACGGAAATATTATTGCAGTCGAATATTCCTACATAATTATAGATAAAACATATAAAGCTATTAATTGCTATCGCGATGATGACTATTCCGTATGCGGAGTTTTTGATGATGATGCAGAGCTTTCTTCGGGCGATTTAGCACTGTGGGTTGCTGATAATATGGAAATTACCAAACACTATAAAATTGAAGATAATATGCTAAAACAAGAGGGAGTAGATTATTAAATTTTATGTTTTTTAAATCTACGTATTGTAATTACAGCCGAAGTATTTTCCTACTTCGGCTGTTGTTGATGTTGTTAATATATTTATGCTTTCATAAATTCAAAAAGTGCTGCTTTATCTTGAGGTAATTCACTTAAAGGATTCATTTGAGGCAAAATATTTATACGATCAATTTCTGTACCCAAAAAATCTTTAACAACAATTTCAATTTTTTCACTATTATATATATGCGCATATTCATACATTTTTCCATCTTTGCCACAGAAAATTTGAGATACATATTTATCCTCTTTTCGTCTTTCATCAAATGTAAATATAATATCATAGTTATATGAGTTATTTGGTATTATTCCCTTAAATTTTGCATACTGTCCTTTTGCAAAATCATTAACAGTACTTTCCCATACTTGAGCAGAATACATATTAGCTCCTGACCAGCGTCCATAAAGAGCTCTCATAGATTGATTTTTAAGTGATAATAAATTATTAAAGAAATTGCAATACTTTGATTCACCGCATTCAATATTAGCCCATCTTCTACCTGAACTTTTTGCCTTGTAGTATTTAACATCAATATATAATGACTCCCAGCTTTCAGAAAACGATGTAATACCGCCAATAACAATACCATAAATACTGCCAATAAGTGGAGCTTTATCCATTTTATCTACCAAACTATCATCAAAAGCAAGTCCTGAAATAAATTTTGCTACATCAAATGAATTTTTTACTAATCTGGTTGTTTTTTCTTCATTTATATAGGATGTAATTAAACGAGATGACCTTTATTGTTTCTGGGAAAAGATTAACAGAAGCTATCTATACTGAAGTTTCTGCAAAGGTAGAGGCTGCCAAAGTAACTGGACGCCGCGTCTCTATCTCCGGAATGCTGAAAATTTTAGGCGTGTCTCGCTCTGGATACAAATCCTTTCTTAATCGAAAGGTATCTCATACTCGTCAGCGAAAAAATGCCGTTAAAAAGGAAATCCAGAAAATATATGATAATTCTAAACAGAATTATGGCGCCCCTAAAATTGCTCAGGAACTGTGTAAATCTGGCAAAACCATCAGTCAACGCACCGTAGATAAATACATGCGTGAAATGGGCATTCGTGCCCAGTGGACTAAACCGTGGACTACTACCACCAAAGATTCTGATTTTAGCAAAGAACTCCACAACATTCTCAACGAACAGTTTAATCCTGGACGTCCTAACGCTGTCTGGTGCACAGATATAACTTATATCTGGACGCAGGATGGTTTTGTATACCTTAACTGCGTTATGGACTTGTATGCCAGAAAAATCATTGTCTGGACTCTTGCAGACACTATGGAAGTATTAACAGTTATCAAAACAATCAACAAGGCAAAAGCCTGTCGTAATACTGATTTACCACTTATTATCCATTCAGATCGTGGCAGCCAGTATGTTTCAAATGCGTGGCGTGAAGCCACTGAAAAGATGCAGCAAAGCTATTCTCATAGTGGTTATCCTTATGATAATGCCTGCATCGAATCTTTCCATTCCTTAATCAAAAGAGAATGGCTTAACAGATTTCATATCATTAACTACAAACATGCCTATAGGCTTGTATTTGAGTATATTGAAACCTTTTATAATACCGTTAGGATTCACAGCCACTGCGACTATATGTCTCCTAATGATTTTGAAAAATTGTTTGAGAGGGTATCTTCTCTGCCAGCAGCTTAGTTGGCAGAACTTCTCATTTTATTTTGTGCTAAATCTTGACACAGGACCATGTCTGGCTAAGGATACACTCGACATACCTTTGTATTTAGCGTACTCATCAAAGCTAATGAGACCATTTTGGTTGATGTGTTTTGACATAAAAAACTTCCTTTCAACTGTAGTAATTTCATGTTACCATTGTTGAAAGGAATAGATGCTTATATCGTTTTTCTTAATTATAGCTTAGGAAGGTTGTATCAAAAGTGTCGAAATTATAGTTGTTCTTATCGGTGCTTAAAACTGCAAAATCAATTCTTTTAAAATTCTTACATATTTTAAACCCATTTATCGATTCATCATAGATTGCTTTTCTAAATAGTTCTGCAACTATTTTTGGATCGTTACCAAACGAACCACATCCCCATGCCCCTAATATCAAATAATCATATTCATAGAATGCTGCACATATCAACAAACTAAGAATTCTGAGGTAAAATATCTTTTCGTATTGTTTTTTTGATTCTAAATCTTCAAACGATGTTGCGATAGGTGCAGCGCAAGTTACAACCGCGATTTGTTCAGGCTTTTCAAGCAAAATGCCTGCTTCATTCTTAAATACCTCAACATTAGGATGTAACATTATAGTGTTGCTTTTGCTAAGGCTGCGTCTTGATTTATTGTAATTATAGTATTTCGATGCAGCTTTACTTTCCAAAGCATATAATAAGGTGCTTCTTCTGCAAAGATCTTCCTCTTGAGCTTTAGCGCCTATTCTTACACCTCCACCCGGATTGATTGGGTTAGCAAAGTTGAGTACCAACACTCGGTTAGAATTATAATCTTTTTTAGTCTTTATGCCTAAACTGAAAGAATCCAAGTTAAAGCATTTGCTATTACAATCTGAAGAATACTTGTTACCCTTAACGAAGCATTTATTATATATTTGTTTAATTTCATCCGGAAGGATGACAATAGATTCTTGTGATTCTTTTGTGCTGTATTTCAACATAACCAATTGTTCATCCTTTGTGTAATAACCATCTTCAATAATTCTCAATGTATCATTGAATATAGCTTCATTTGACAACATAGCTTTCACTCCTCATTTTATTTTGTGCTAAATCTTGACACAGGACCAATCCTTTGTGTGTTAAATAAACTGCTATTCCAACTGAAATCTCTTCCGGCTCACCTGAAAAGCTAACATTTATTCTCTTTTCAAGCTTTAGCTTAATTTCATTAAGAATACTCTTCTTTACAGAAGATAGAGAGTTTTCTTTTATTGAAAACATCAACACAGCATAAAACGCTATTTCATCATTATCATAAACAAATAGTTTATATCCAGACAGATTGTTTTGCGTATCACTAAAACGAATATCTGTACTGATATCTTCCCACACTCTTTTTTTGTGTTCTCTTATCAAGTTCTTCCGTAAAATCGTATTTGAATTTGACTTTATAATAAATCATATCGCACCTCCTTGATCTGTGTACTATAAATATACCATATAGCGTGGGATAAAAAAGGTGCATAAAGAAACAGAGCAGTTATGTTGCTGCTCTGTAAGTTGAATCTATGTATTGTTATAAATCCGTATATTCAAATGCTTTTAAGACTTTGAAGTAGCACTACATATTCGGATTATACGAAAAGCAGTCGTCAAATATCGCTGCATCATCTCCCGTATAATACCTAAGTACAGCCGCAGCTATTCCCGCCGAACGTGACACGCCTTCATCACAATGGATGATCAATAACACATTCTTATATCTGTCAACAAATCCGGCGATCTTTTTAGCGTCTTTATCTGTCATCAGCTCTTTAATTGCAGCGTAATCATCATTGATATCCATACTATCCTGTCCGTCTACGTCAGCAAAAGACAAAACAAGAATATCTATCACACAGTTTGTATCGCTTTTGAAAACTTTATATGGGTATTCAGTATTGGGAGTGGATATTGATATGATAACCGCAGGCGTGTTGTGACAGCTCTTGCAATAGTTGAATGCTTCCAACCTTGACATTACTCGAATTTCGGGTTTTCGTTTCACAAATGTTTCTCCTGAAAATATTTATGCAAGAGCAGTATATTCACTTCAGCAAGGCAAGAAGCAGAATCCCACTGGTTTTCCAATTCCCGATATACAGCAATTGCTTTCTCATCGACTCCATATTCCTTTAAGATACGAATAATTAACTCTTTTTCTGCTCCTTTATCCCAATTACGTATAATTGAAAATATATCATCGCAAAAATCATCGGATTTTCTTAACTCACTGTATGTATCATCCTGAAACACATAGTCCTTAACTGCTTCATAGTTATCCTTGCTTTCCGTCCAACACCGGGAATAGGCGTATACTCTTGCTAATTCTATCGAACTTTTCGGTGCCGAATAGTACGGCTCACAATGAAAATGTTTTTTGCAAATATCATTGTTTACTTTCTCGATCAGTCCGGGATTCTCTAAATTTACCTGGTAGAAATCCTCACCGCTTTTTGCCGAAAGCTTTCCTATTTCTTCTAACTGATGAAATTCCGGCAAGCGGATTCTTGAATATGTACTCGGATAAACATCACATTCGTTAAATCTTTTATTCAATCGATGCTGAATATGCTTCCGAACAGGCTCGGCAATTCTCATTTCAAAAGAAGATAAGTACTCGGAATATACATATTCGATCGCCATATCTGACGGCAGTGTGCTATACCCGTATTGTGCAGGATCGACATTGGATATCCCCAGCAGATAAGCAACAATTAGTCCTGCCTCTATTCCAAACATTGCAGTCGGATAGCCCAGCTCCTTGGAAAGTAATACAATTTCGTGCATCACAAGCAAATCAAACGCAAGCTCGCTGTTCTGAATCATCCGCAACTCTTTTTCAACCTGTGGTATCATTCCGTTGCGCTTCGGATAATCAGGATGACGCGGGAATTCTCTGTCAGCCCTTCTCAGGCATATTTGAATGAGCTCATCATAGGCTTTGTCGATCTCGCTCTTTCTCGGGGCGGAGTAAAACAAATCTCCCGCGCTCATTTTGGCTACCGGTTTGGCAATAACAAATTTCATTTATAAAGACTCCTCTTTTATACTAATTACGATATAAGGGTAAAACAGCACATTAACACAGGTGTCTTTCTTTAGGATTCAACAAAGCTTTTAATATTTTTTATGTATTTTTCTCTGGCACTGCTTGAAAAATGCGCCGAAGGATGATAGGCATACATTATTTGCATTTTTCTTAACGGTTCGGTGCTTGGATCAAAATAATCATTAATCCCGAATATCTCACCGATCTTCGAATTGTCAAGTTCTATTATATCTGATGTCGGTACTTGTTTTGGTTCCGTTTTCCCGTTCTCTAACTGTTTGATACATTTTTGAATAGTATTATAAAATTTCTTGCCAAAGTCACGTTCTATGTGTTTATCATATCCTTTGCCGCTGATAAAAAGCAAATGCGTAGGTCTTAGAATATTCAACTCGTGCCAAAAAATATTATGCCCCTCACTTTCGATACCGTTGAATGTATAACGAAACTCGCAGTATACCACTTTTTCAACGTTTTCATCAAACGGAGTATAGTTACCTCCGATAGATGATTTGTTTAGATTGTTATTCAACGTGGAAAGGACTTTTTCTTCGTTGGCTTTTTCTCCCGTCATATCAATACCGCAAATTATTCTCCTTGTTTGAAGATAATTAGTTGTCGGGCAATGAGATGATTTTAAATTTGCGTTAGGGTCTTTGATATGAGCTATCGCATACTCATAACCGTAGTAGGCGTCTTTCTGATATGTGATATCTTTTAATAGTAGTCGTCCATTTGCAGTATGAGCCTCTTTTCCATACACCATTATCTTATTTCGAGCTTTTATATAGGAGTCAAAGCAGGTCAGTAGCTGAACACCGTTATATCCGCATAGATTCAGATTCACATCGGAACTTTCTGCTATGGTTTGCATATTTTCATAAAACGCTTGATACATCGCATAAAGCTCTGCATTTTTATTTCTTGTGTCAAGCAATTCCGTGTTATGCTTATATATCTCTGTATTTGAATAATCTTTATATGACATTGATTCTCACCTTTTTTATAAAACTGTGTTTGACATATATTTTTCCAAGCCTTTATTCAGATTCCTGATCATTCTTTCACGCAAAGCTACAGGCTTGATAACCTCAACCCACGGTGTAAATGCCTTTGCGAATTGCTCCATAGCAAGCTTGTTGACGTTTACTGTCACAGTTATTTCGTCATCGGTTTCTTCACTGAATCTGACATCCTTACCGAACATATCAATGATGTCGCTGATTAGGCTTTTATCCGCTCGGAACACTGCTTTCACATTCTCGCCCGAAAACATATAGACGTGCTTATCCATATACTCCTCAAGATCGAGCTTTCTGCCGTCGCTGCCCTTGAGCTGATCAAAGGGCTTGATGTTTTCGTCAAGGATCTCCAAATCCGTTATGCGGTCGATGCGATAGTTGCTGATATCGTCATACTTATCATAGTTGCAAATCAGATAATACTTGCCCTCTTTGGCAACTAACTGATAAGGATTGATGATGTATTCCCTAACCTTGCCGTTTTTATTTCGCCGCTTATGCAGCTTTTTGTCAGTGTGATATTCAAGATAGTGAAAGCACACTTTGCGTCTTTTGTCGATCGCCTCGTCTAACAGCTCAACATTGTAGAAAAGCTGCTTGTTATCCGTCTTATCCTCCGGCATACGGGCGATATGGTTCACTCGTTTTTTGAAATAGATATTGGACAGAGAAGCTAACTTATCGACCAGCTCCTTATCCTGCTTATAGGGGATATGATTCGAGAACAGAACGCTGTCAATCAGCAGCCGTAGCTCACTGTCGGTAAATTCATGTTCCAGATAAAAGTCGGAAAGGATTACATTCTCCTGTTCTTTGCCGTCCTTGTCTTTGAATATGCGCACGCTCTCGCTATAGTTGATGTTATAGCCGAACTCGATCAGGTTCATCAGATTGCGCTTGACCGCCTTGCGCTCAACCGTCATATCATATTCACGCTCAAGAATATCCTGAATCTCTTTCTGGCTTAGCCGGTGATTTTCGTCTGTGTATCGTTTGAGGATATCCAAAATATTCATTATTATCAGTTTTTTCGGAGATTTAGCGAACATCATACCACCTCTTATCTCTATCATATCATATTGAAATTCATTCTGCAATAATAATACACTGCAAGATGGTGCGTTTTTGGTACACGGATGTCTTGTGAATCTAAAGTTAAACGCCCCTTGATAAGCGATTTGCCTATCAAGGGGCATTTGATTCATCTTATGCGCTGATAATATTGCTTTTTACGAGCAGCTTCGGGTCGGCTTTCAGTACACTGAGAAAACGCCTTGCCGCTCCGATCGGTTTATTGGTTCCTGCTTCCCACGCTTCAACTGTCTTTACCGAAACGCCTTTTACCTCACGATCTGCTTTTAGCTGTAAATGAGCTCGTGATTAACGATTTCCTCTGCTCGGTTGCGGATAGAATTCATCTTCTTAACCCACAGCATTTGATTGTTCGCCTTGAGCTGTTCCGTCACGCCCTCACGCTCTGCGAGCTGCCTTACCAGCCGATCAAACATATTCTCCGCCTGCTCGTCGATATCGGCGAGATAAGCGGTCAGCTTGCCTTTGGTCAACAAATTCGTGTAGAGGATTTTACGGTTACGCTCCAAGTAGCGGAGATGTCGCTTTCCGAAAATCCCGATTTCCACCTTCGGCTGTTCAGGCAGTTTCAAATCGGGAAGAAGATAGTCGCCCTGCTGTGTGTAAGTGATTTTTGTGTTTGTCATAACTTTAACCTCCGAAAAATATTTGTCGGAAACGATTTCGGCGGCTCAGGTTTTAATAGTGAATGCGATTTGACTGCGATTTAACTGTATTTATTCTGACTCAACTTTTCCCAACTTGTTTCTGTTGCCGTTTGAAAACCGCATAGATAAGCCGTTTTCATGCATTTTCGAAAAAATTGGAAAAAGAAAAGACGGTTTCGAAAAACCGTCTTGTTTGGTTGCGGGAGCCGGATTTGAACCGACGACCTTCGGGTTATGAGCCCGACGAGCTACCGAACTGCTCTATCCCGCGATATTTACTATACTCTTTTATACAGCTTTTTAATTATATCACCTGACGCTGATTTTGTCAAGCCCTAAAATTCATAGTTTACTCTCCCAATTTTTAAAATCAAGTAGTCGGATTTTTGTAAATTTTGATCCGAGCGGTGACTCGTTATTTCATTCTCCGAAATTTTTGCCTGTAATAAGGTAGTCGATTGAAACCTTGAAATATTCGGACAGCTTCACAAGCATTTCAAGGTTTGGACAACGCAGACCGTTCTCATAATAAGAAATCGCCTCACGGCTTATGCTCAAATCCATAGCGACTTTGAGCTGACTATATCCCTTTTTCTTTCTTATTGAATGAAGTCAACCATTTTCAACAAAATATCAATCCCGGTTTGTTACAATAGTTTAATTTACGAGGAGCGGATTTTATGAAAAAAGGATTAATGGTGTTATTTTTGTATTTGGTTGTGGCTTTTATGTTATGTGCCTGCGGTTCGCCGAAAACCTCAGATATTAAGGACTTTCTTTATGAGGCAAAAAACGGTGAGATAACGATTACAGGTTACACAGGAAAAGAACTTGAAATAGTAATTCCAGATATTATTGATAACCGTCCTGTGAAATACATAGGAGAAACTGCTTTCTATGACACCAAATGGTATAAGGAACTGGTCTGTATGACGGAAGTGTATTGATGGGATATAAAGGCGATACTGATAATTTGCTACATTAATAAATCAAAAGATATGAATGTATGATTCATCTTGTCGTAGGCGGCTTAATCTTTCTTGTCCCACTTTTCTTACTTAACCTTTCACAGTATATGGTATTAGAAAAAGAAACTAAATTATATATGTAGCGTTAATTCCCAGAGTAAATTCCACTGCCTTCCTACTGTGGAACCTACTCTGGGAATTAACTTTCAAATCATAGTTAAGTTTGCGACAGATTGCAAACATTGTAAACAAGCGCAGGGAGATTGTCTGCGAAATTATGTGCCTATTCCTCAAGTGCGGCGCAGAGTGACGGAACGGTCTGCGATACGGTTTCGTTTCGGCACGAAAGCGGAACGATAGAGCCAAGCTCATATTGTGAGCCGAGCGTATAGAGTGCCGAACAAAAATATTCCTCATCAAGTTCTTCGGGTTTTATCACATCAAAGCCGTTTGGCATACGGAAATTATAACGATAGTATTCTGCGGCACCGGTTTTAATCTTTGGCGGATTTACTGTAAGCACCACCGCATCGGATCTCAGTTCGAGCGGTTCTTCAATATCGGTAGGCGCAATAACAAGATCGCTGTTTGAAATGTCTGCAAAACTTTTGGTTATCAGCGCAGTTGCGCCAAGCTCGTTAAGCGCCTTTTCAGCCATATAATAATACGGTGTACTGCTTTGAGTAATTACAATAACATTGGAGCAGTATTCCAAAATATTCACAAGACAATCGCATGCAACTGCGGTTTTGTCATATATCCCGACCTTTAGCGAGGCGGAACGCTTGCATTTTTTCAGCACTTCAAGCGCCATATTTGTACAAAGCCTTGCGGAAAAATCACTTGAACTAAACCGTCTGTAACCACTCTTTACGGGAAAAATCAGTTTATCCGAACACAAAAGCTGCATCCGTTGAGAGCCTACCGCTCTGTCGGCTTTGTCAAGACGAACTTCGCCGCTGTAGCTTGTATATGTAACGTGCTTCAGGCTGACGCCGCGAGCTTTTTTTATCTCAATATTAAGTCTGTCCTTTTTTAGCCGGTCTGTTATACCTTTAATTCCCTTTTTGTGTTCGGGAACACTGATGCTTAATGCAGTAATCAAAAAAATACCCCCACATATAATTTTCATTGATAATTATATGCGGGGGTAACTAATTTAATTAGTTATTTTTAATTAAAATTCACTCATCGGGTCATACCTTACACCGTTGTATCTACACTCAAAGTGCAGATGTGCTCCGGTTGAATGGCCTGTTGAACCGACATATCCGAGAGTCTGTCCCTTTGAAACGGTCTGACCGGTGCTTACAACAGCGTTGGTAAGATGGGCATATATCGTAACCTTTCCGTTGCCGTGGTCAATCATAACATAGTTGCCGTATCCGCCGTTGCATCCGCAGCTTCCGTTTTTGGGCCAGTTGTGGTAGCAGGAGTTATATACATCAATAACCGTGCCGCCGTCTGCCGCAACTACCTGCGCTCCCATAATACCGCCACCGGCAATATCAATTGCACCGTGATAATATGAAATTCTGTCCTCTCTAAAGAGCGATGAAAGATAATAGAATCCGGGACACGGCCAAGTGAATCCGGAAGATGACGGATTCACCGTTTCACCTGAGCTTGACGAGCCACCTGAGCTTGACGAACCGCCTGAGCTTGACGAACCGCCCGAGCTTGATGAGCTTCCTGAATTTGATGAATTATTCGAGCTTGACGAGCTGCTTTCTGCGGCAGCCTGTGCTGCGGCAGCCTGTTGTGCGTAATAAGCGGAAATCTTTTCCTGTATCATATCGCTCTCGTCGGCTGCATTTTCAATAGCACTTTTGGCGTCATCGCTTTTTGAATAAAGATTTCTTAGAATTTCTTCGTTTTTCTCCAGTGTTTCGTTAAGCTCCTTCTGATCCGATTCAAGTGATGCCTGCTGAGCTTCAAGGTCGGTCTTATCCTGTTCAAGTTCAGACTTTTGTTCAGAAATCTTGTCAAGCTTGTCGTTGATGTCGTTTATCAGATTTTTGTCGTAATTTGACAGAGTTTTTACAAGCGTCATTTTATCCACAAAGTCAGAAAAATCCTTTGCACCGAGAATAATCTCAAGGTCGCTTGCGCTACCTGCCATATAAATTGTTCTGAGGCGGGTGCAAAGAGCATCAACCTGCGACTGTATTTCCTGATTGGCGGTATCTATTTCAGACTGCTTCTGTGTGATACTGTCATTGAGATTTTGTATAGACTCTCTTGTTATTGCGATCTTTTCGTCAAGATTTTGGATTTTGCTTACAAGAGCGTCGTTATATTTCTCTTGATCATTTATGTCGGACTGAGCCTGATCGAGAACCTTCTGATACTCCTGATTTTTTTGGTCAAGCTCCTGAAGCTGCTGTTCAAGCGAGCTTATACTCTCTGCACCTGCACCAAATACCGATGCGGTAAACGGTATTGAAATTATGCATACGCTTAAAATTGCACACAAAATTCTTTTTATTTTCATATACATTCTCCTTTCGGTAAATTACCATCCGAGTATCTCGTTGCCTTCCATTTTGAGATACTTGCGTATCGACACAAAACTGCCGATAAATCCTACGAACATACCCGCAACAACAAATGCTCCGATTACCGGCAACAACACGTTTGTAAACGGAATGAATTCAAACGGAATGTTCGTTGATATAAACACCTGACTGATTCCCTCGTACAGCAGGGCAAGAAATCCGACGGACAAAGCCGCTGAAATAAGTCCGATTGTCATACCCTCAACCAAAAACGGCATTCGCACAAAGGAGTTGGTAGCACCCACCGATTTCATTATACTGATTTCAAATCTACGCGAATACATTGTGGCGCGAATTGTATTTGCAATGATAAACAGTGAGATAATAACCAGAACGATCACTATTCCGACAGCAACGATATTTACCATATGGCTGATGCTTGTCAGCTTGTCGGCAAAATCCTTGCGGTTTAATACAGAGTCAACACCGTCAATCTGCTGTATTTGTGCAACCGTTTGATCGTACTTTTCAAGATCGTCCATAACAACAATAAAAGCGTCGGGCAATGGATTTTTGTTCTCGTCTATCTGAGCAAAAAGCTCATCACCAAGCTGGCTTTTAAACTGCTTGAAAGCGTCCTCCTTAGGGTAGAACGTAACAGAGCTTACGTTGTCAATCTTTTCTATATCTTTTCCTATATAAACAGCCTCAAGCTGAGAATATCCGTCTTTTATGTAAACAGTGGTTTCATTGTTTTGTCCTACCTGATCGACCATTTCCGACACATTTACGGAAAAAAGCGTCGCAGAGCCTGTAAGCACAAGGCAGCTTACCAAAACGCAAACAGAAGCAATGCTCATAATTCGGTTGATCCAGACATTTTTGAATCCCTCTTTTACAAGATAGCCAAAGCCTTTCATAAAATTATCCTTTCAAACTTTATCTCGCCTTAATCGGGAGTTACGATTACATTTTCGGGATATTGCGGATAATCACCGTAGAAATCATCCGAATCACGATAATCGTCAATGTCTTCGTTATATACCGCAGAGTTATCATCGTCGGCGCCGTATTTTGAATCACCGATAACACGTCCGTGATCTATCGTGATAACCCTTTGACTGAACTCACGCACAAGCTCGTGCTCGTGGGTTACAACAAGAACCGTTGTACCCATTGCGTTAATTTCCGTGAGCAGCTCGATTATCTCGTACGAAAGCTCCGGATCGACGTTGCCCGTAGGCTCGTCCGCAATTATTATCTCAGGGTTGTTTACAAGTGCTCTTGCAAGGCTGACACGCTGCTGTTCACCGCCCGAAAGCTCACTCGGCTTGCTCTTCATTTTACTTGAAAGTCCGACAAGATTAAGAACATACGGAACACGCTTTTTTATTGTTGCCGTGCTTTCGCCTACGGCACGCATAGCAAACGCCACGTTGTCAAACACCGTCATTTTATCAATAAGTCGGAAGTCCTGAAACACTATACCCATATGACGGCGCAGATACGGTACGTCTTTGCGTCTGAGCATTGAAACCTTTTTGTTGTTGATAACTATTTCGCCGTTTGTCGGGGATTCTTCGTGCATAATAAGCTTTAAAAATGTACTTTTGCCCGCACCGGACGCACCCACAATAAATACAAATTCGCCTTTGTCAATATGCAGATTTACATCATAGAGCGCATGAGTACCGTTAGGATATGTTTTTGAAACATTTTCAAAATCAATCATACTTTCACCTTTGCTTTAACACTGCAAGTGCAGTAAAAATCAAGCGCCCTGAACACTTGTATTTTGTTTTGTGTTCAGGAGCGATTAGATTAATGGATTAATTAAAAATCAAAATCAATACTTTGTCGGGCTTGCGTTAAGATATTTTTTAACCATAAGAGCTACCTTAAATACAATAGCGTCCTCAAATTCACGCAAATCAAGACCCGTAAGCTTTTTGATTTTTTCAAGTCTGTAAACAAGCGTATTGCGGTGTACAAACAACTTTCTTGAGGTTTCGGAAACATTGAGGTTGTTTTCAAAGAAACGCTGGATTGTAAACAGAGTTTCCTGGTCAAGGCTCTCGATAGAGCCGCGCTTGAATACCTCTTTAAGGAACATTTTGCAGAGTGTTGTCGGAAGCTGATAGATAAGACGCGCAATACCGAGATTATCATAGCTTACTATAGTGCGTTCGATATCAAACACCTTTTCAACTTCAAGAGCCGACTGAGCCTCCTTGAACGAACGTGCAAGATCCTTTATTCCCGTAACGGTTGTGCCGATACCGACAACACAATGGGTGTAAAACTCACTTGAAAGCGTATCTGCAATCGAGCTTGCAAGCTTTTCAAGGTCACGTCCGTCAGTGTCGGGCTTAACCTCCTTGACAAGTGCAATCTCCTCTTCGTTGATGTTTATAACAAAGTCTTTGGTTTTGTCGGGGAAGAGGTTTTGAACTACATCATAAGCTGAAACATCAGTTTTTGAAACAATCTTGATAAGCAGGCAAACTCTTGAAACTTCGCTGTTAAAATGAAGCTCTCTTGCCTTAAGATAAATGTCTCCCGGAAGAATGTTGTCAAGAATAACGTTCTTTATGAAATTTGAACGATCGTATTTTTCATCATAATACTGCTTTATGCTTGCAAACGAAACCGAAAGAAGCTGAACGTATTTCTGGGCATATTCGTCAGTACCCTGAACAAAAACAGCATAGTCGTATTTTGAACTGCTGCCAAATGGCTTGTATGTGTAACCGTTGATAACAAACGGAGCAGTAAGGCTGAGGGTTTCGGAGTTGATGCTTTCATTCACCTCACCGATTTTGCCTAATTCCGAGCAGGCAATAACAACGGAGGTTTCGTCGATAACACCTATTGTTCTGTCAATAGCATCCTTCATCTGATGCACAATGCCCTGAAATAATCTGTTAGACATAGAAATGTACCTCTTTTCTCTGCAAATAATAATTGTGATATGGTTGTGATTGCACTTTCAAATGAAGGCACAATCCCTCATATATACATATTACACAAAAACGAAAAAAAAATCAACCTCTATTTACAAATTACCTGAAATATTTTATAGATTTTGCCTAATTAACAGATATTCGCTTTAAAAAATTCTATTTTTAACAGATTATCTTTTGTGTATTGATAATTAAGATATCACACAAATGTGTTGACTATGTGACAGTTCTCCGATTTTTTACATTTTGTAACCTTTTTTGGCAGAGATATATAGCAGGCGATAAATAAAGTGATAAATCTATATAAAACCTCTAAAATAAAAACCAAAAAAATACAGACCTCTCGATTTCTCGAAAGGTCTGATAAATAACCAAAGTGTATCTGATTATCTCTTTGAGAACTGAGGTGCGCGACGTGCGGCCTTAAGACCGTATTTCTTACGCTCTTTCATTCTCGGGTCACGAGTGAGGAAGCCTGCCTTCTTGAGCTTGCCTCTGAGGTTCTCGCTGTCATACTGGAGAAGCGCTCTTGAAATTCCGTGACGGATAGCGCCTGCCTGACCTGTTACACCGCCGCCTGCAACTCTGCAAACTACGTCGAACTTTTCGTCTGTTTCTGTCAAAGCAAGAGGCTGTCTTACTATGAGCTTGAGTGTTTCAAGACCAAAGTAATCGTCGATGTCACGGTCGTTGATCGTGATTTTGCCTGTGCCCTGATAAAGTCTTACTCTTGCAACAGAGCTTTTTCTTCTGCCTGTACCGTAAAAATAAGCTTTGTTATCGTACATTATGTTTTGCCTCCTTCTTATGCTTCAACCGTCTGAGGCTTCTGAGCCTGATGGTTGTGTTCTGCACCCTCAAAGAGTCTTAATCTTAAAAGAGCTGCTCTGCCGAGTGTGTTCTTTGGAAGCATACCCTTAACGGCAAGCTCCATAGCCTTTGCAGGCTTTGTTGCCATAAGTGTATCGTAGCGTGTTTCTTTAAGATGACCGATATAACCGGTGTGGCGCTGCCATTTTTTCTGAGTGAGCTTGTTGCCTGTCAGAACAGCGTCCTTGCAGTTGATGATGATAACATGATCGCCGCAGTCAACGTTTGGTGTGAAGATCGGCTTATGCTTGCCTCTCAAAAGTACGGCTGCCTGTGCGGCAACTCTGCCGAGCGGCTTGCCTGCTGCGTCTATAACGTACCAGCTGCGTTCAACTTCGCTTTTTTTAGCTAAATATGTTGACATATTAATTCCTCCTGTCTTTTTCGTGCAGATATGATTATATTACATTAAAAGGACAAAGTCAACACTTTTTTTCAAAAAAATTAATTTAGCTCCGAACAATCTTTTAATTTCGTGCATATGCTCTTATATACTCTCGTATTCTCACAAGCGATTTTAACTTTTTTGCCCGTATCGGTAATTTTCACGATATTTTCACATTTCCAATATATGTTTTTCAAAAAGCGGAGTTATTATATAGACACAACAGCAAGGGAGGTGAAAACGATGTTCAGTGACAAGCCGTCAATACTTGCTTGTGTGACAAGCCAACCGGATTGTGACAGAATAATAAGAGAAGCAAAAAATATTGCCGACGCCTGCGGTCGTGAGCTTAGGGTTTTGAGCATTCTCAAACCGACTACCGAATACATAAGCGTCAGCGATACTATCGAATACCTCTACAGCGTGTCTAAAGCCGCAGGAGCTGATATGACCGTTTTGTTTAACAGCGACGCACCAAAGGCTGCCGCACAATTTGCCAATGCAAATAAAGTTGAACGCATTGTTACAGGTATGCATGACGGCGGTGACAAGAGCTTTCTTGTCAAATTTAACGAGCTTGCTCCGGAGGTATCAATTACTATGGTTGCTAAAGACAACCGCATATACACAATGGAGCTGTGTAAAGCTTATTCGGATTAATCCGTTTTCTCCTTAATTGATATATTAACTATAAATATTCCTTTCTCCATTCTTTCTAAGAAATAATATAATCTCTCTATCAATGACAAACGGGCTGACATTATGTCAGCCCGTTTGTCGTTTTTGTATGAACATCCATACGATTTTAATTTATACTATCTTCCGATAAAACCCTTTAACATCTGCTGCGTAAAATCCCTGCAACAAAAATCACGCATTATGTTAAAAGCAGCGGAACAGTGATAAGACCTTTTACGCCGACGGGCGGCTGCAAGAGCCGCCCGTATAACTGTTAATTAAAAGTATATCTGTTTTTAACGGCACAATGGTCGTTATCCGCAGTTTTAAAGGTCACGTCCGCAGCATTTTTTATATTTTTTGCCGCTTCCGCAGGGACAGGGGTCGTTTCTGCCGATTTTTTTACCCTTGCGGACAGTCTTATTTGCAAGGTCTGTTCCGTCGGATGAAATCTGAGTCGGCTTTGCCACCTGCTCACGTTTAAGCGCCGCCTGCACGGCGTTTGGCTGCTGCTTTTGCTCTCCGTTATTGAGAAGCACCTGATGAGCCGCCGCTGCCTGCTTTTCTGCCGCCTTGCGAGCCGCCTCGATTGCTTCCTGACGTTTCTGTATCTCATAAACACGCTTTGGCATAATCAGCATAAGCTTGACCGTATCTTCACGGATATTCTCAATCATCTCGTCGAACATATCAAAGCCTTCAAGACGATATTCAACAACAGGGTCGTGCTGACCGTAAGAACGAAGTCTGATTCCCGATTTGAGCTGTTCCATATTGTCGATATGTTCCATCCAGTGAGTATCAACGCTCTTTAAGAGGTAAACACGTTCCATTTCACGAATGGTTTCTGCCGGAAGAAGCTCCTCGTTTTCTTTGTATATTTCAAGAGCGTCGTCAACAATCATTTTGCCGATTTCGTCAGGCTCCATTTCTTCAAGGTCTTCAATCTCAAAGTCATATTTGCTGTCGTCTTTGATTATCCAATCCTTATAATAATCCTTGAGGCTTTGTAAATTCCAATTCTCTCTCGGTCCTTCGGGCAGATAATGCTTGATTGAAGTGTCGATAGTATCGGAAACCATCTTGAGTACGGTGTCGTGGAGATCTTCTCCGTTAAGAACCTGGTCACGCTGACCGTAGATTATTTCACGCTGACGGTTAAGAACGTCGTCGTATTGGAGAACGTCTTTACGAATACCAAAGTTACGAAGCTCGACCTTTTCCTGTGAGCTTTCTATTATATTTGAAAGCATTTTGTTTTCGATAGGCGTATCTTCGTCAACGTTCATACGCTCCATCATCATCTTCATTCGGTCGCCGCCGAACAAACGCATAAGGTCATCCTCTGTTGAAAGGAAGAATCGGCTTACACCCGGGTCGCCCTGACGTCCCGAACGACCTCTTAACTGGTTGTCGATACGGCGTGATTCGTGGCGCTCGGTACCGATTATCATAAGTCCGCCTGCGTTGCGTACCTGCTCCGCTTCGTCTTTGATTTCTTCTTTGTATTTATCATTCAGCTCTCTGAATGTGTTTCTTGCATTGATAATCTCCTCGTCGTCGGTTTCGGCATAACCCGTAGCCTCTTCGATAAGCTCCTCGGGGAAGCCCTGCTTACGCATTGACGCCTTTGCCATATATTCGGCGTTACCGCCGAGGATAATATCCGTACCACGGCCTGCCATATTGGTTGCGATTGTAACTGCACCGAGCTTACCTGCCTGTGCAACTATCTCAGCCTCTTTTTCGTGCTGTTTTGCGTTGAGGACGTTATGCTTTACGCCGCGGCGTTTGAGCATTTTTGAGAGCAGCTCCGATTTTTCGATAGAAATTGTACCGACAAGCACGGGCTGACCTTTTTCGTGAGCTTCGCAAATCTGATTGATAACGGCGTTGAATTTTCCGTTTTCCGTTTTATATACCGAGTCGGGAAGATCCTTACGGATTATCGGCTTGTTGGTGGGAACTTCAACAACGTCGAGCTTATAGATTTCTTCAAACTCTTCGGATTCGGTCTGAGCGGTACCCGTCATACCCGAAAGCTTTTTGTACAGACGGAAATAGTTCTGGAATGTGATGGTGGCGAGCGTCTTGCTTTCGCTCTGAACCTTTACGCCCTCTTTTGCTTCAATAGCCTGATGCAGTCCCTCGTTAAAGCGTCTGCCGTACATCAAACGGCCCGTAAACTCATCGACGATGATAACCTCGCCGTCCTTTACAACATAGTCAACGTCGAGCTTCATAACGCCGTTAGCTTTGATTGCCTGATTGACGTGGTGCTGAATTGTCAGGTTTTCGGGGTCGGTAAGATTTTCTATATTGAAAAATTCCTCCGCCTTTTTAACGCCGCTCTGAGTAAGTGTTGCTGTCTTTTGCTTTTCGTCAACAACATAATCTATGCCGTTTTCTTTGTAGTATTCCTCCATATCCTCTTTTGAGTCAAGCTCGGCAAAACGATGGATTTTGAGAGTCTTTGCAAGCCTGTCGGCTCTCTCGTAGAGGTCGGTTGATTTGTCGCCCTTGCCTGAAATGATAAGAGGTGTTCTTGCTTCGTCAATGAGGATAGAGTCCACCTCATCGACTACCGCAAATGCGTGTCCGCGCTGAACCTTTTGTTCCTTGTAAACCACCATATTGTCACGAAGATAGTCAAATCCAAGCTCATTGTTCGTGCCGTAGGTGATGTCTGCGGCATACGCTTCTTTTCTGAGTTCGTTGTCAAGGTCGTGAACAATAAGACCTACATTAAGTCCGAGGTATCTGTAGAGCTTGCCCATCCACTCGGAGTCACGGCGTGCAAGGTAATCGTTGACCGTTACGATATGTACGCCCTCACCCGTGAGAGCATTAAGATATGCAGGCAGGGTGGCAACCAAGGTTTTACCTTCACCTGTTTTCATCTCGGCAATTCTGCCCTGATGAAGAACGATACCGCCGAGTATCTGAACGGGAAAGTGCTTCATACCCAACACACGCCAGCTTGCCTCGCGGCATACCGCAAATGCATCCGGAAGAATATCGTCTGTAGTTTCGCCGTTTGCAAGGCGTTCCTTTAAGAGCGCAGTCTGATTTTTAAGTTCACTTTCGCTCATTGCCGCATATTTATCTTCAAGGGCAAGCACTTTGTCGCATAACGGCTGAATACGCTTGACCTCTCTTTTGCTGTAATTTCCGAACATCGCTTTTAAAAAGTTCATTCAAATTGTTCCTCTCTGTATAAGAATAAATTAAAATCGGAGCAACGCTCTGCTTTGCTTGCAGGAAGCAGAGCTTGCAACAGATTGCAAACCCTAAAGCAGTACCTCCGCCTAAAAAAGGGGGGACATCTGCATTTAGGTTATTATTGTCCTCTAAGGCTTTCTGCCGCCTGAATCATTGCGGCCTCGGCAACGGGACCCGCATAGGTAAATCCAAAGCCTGAATCTTCAACCACGCAGGCAAATGCAAGCGGGCAATCCTCATCCTTTGAGTAGCCTACCATCCAACCGTTAGGCTCTTTGCCCTCTCCGACCTCAGCCGTACCTGTTTTTGCACAAACCGTAAGTCCGCCGAACAGATAATCGCCGTAGTAATCCGTTATTGTATAGCGCATTATCTCGTCAAGCTTTGCGGCAGTGTCCGGCGAAAACATCTGACGTCCGCTTTTGGCGGTGTTTATACCGAGCGATTTGAGCAGATCTCCCGTACCGTCTTTGATAAACGTCGGGTTTACGGCTGTTCCGCCGTTTGCTATCGCACCGCAGATAATCGCCATCTGCATCGGGTTTACTTCGTCGTTATACTGACCTACGCCCGACCATGCAAGCTGGTTGGTGTTTGCTTTTGATATATCATAGTTGCCTTTTGCGGTTTCTACGCCGTCAACATCAAATGACAGATTTATGCCGACCTTGTCTGCCGCCGCAGTCATTTTGTCTGCGCCAAGCTCAACTGCAAGCTCTGCAAAGACTATGTTGCACGAATGTGCCATAGCTTCTTTAAAATTAATTGTGCCGTGGCTTTCAACGCAGGTGATGTCACTTCCGCCTATCTCTTCTTTTCCCGTGCAGGTCCACGTTCTGTCATAAATATCGGGAATGTTCTCGATTGCGGCGGAGGATGTTATTATCTTAAAAATCGAACCCGGAGTATATGATGATGACAGAACATTATCAAGATATACGCCTTCATATTCACTTTCGTTTTCTTCGGTTATTTCGGGAGGAGCTTCGGGATCATAGGCAAGCGTGCTTACCGAACAAATCACTTCTCCGGTTTTGTAGTTGTAAACTACGCAGGCTCCTTTTTTGTCGTAGCCTGCAAGTATGTCGTAGGCGGCGGAGCAGGTTTTTGCGTCAACCGTCAGCGTCATATCGTGTGACGTTTTAAGAGATTGGGGCATATTAAGTCCCCATATCAGGCTATAGCCCGTAAGCTGAGAGCGGTAGCGGCTTTGAACGGCGGTTGAAATGTTAAGGCTGTTGTCGCCTACAACGTGCATAAGCGCTTTGCGTACAGACATATCTTCGTTATAAACACGACTGCCGTCAACCGTCTGAGCAAGCACCGTGCCGTTGCGGTCGGATATTGAGCCTGCCTGGGCAAGACCTCCGCTGCCTGCTATGTGGGCGTTATAGGGCTGATTTGCCCAACTGTCGGCGTTTGTTATCAGCTCAAACGACAGAAAGCCTACGCCGCCGATGAATGCTATTGTAATTATAAGAATCAGCGTACTTCTGCGAAGCACTCTTTTCATAATAAACGCCCCTTTCTGTATTAAATTAATGCTTTAATTTTATTATTTTGTTATCTTTTAACGGCATAGGTTCTTTCGTCTGCCGCCTTGATAAATGCAATAAGTCCCCAGCAGCTTATTATGCTTGAACCGCCGCTGCTTATAAACGGGAACGTAACGCCCGTAAGCGGAAGTATGTCGGTTGCACCGAAAACATTAAGCGCAAGCTGAACTATAAGCAGTCCTGCCGCACAACAAGCTGAAATTGAATAAAATGTGCTTCTGCTGCGGGTTGTGATAGCCCTTGCATACAGCGCAAGAAGCGCAACTGCAAGCGCAAGCGTTATTGCTACAATAATGCCCATTTCTTCGGCGACAAGTCCAAAAACAAGGTCGCTTTCGGAGGCGGCAACCTGCTTTAAGTAGCCGTTGCCTATGCCTACGCCGAACAAACCGCCGCTTGCGATAAACGTAAGAACGTGAGCCTGCTGGTAGCCCTCCTCCTGAGCATACTGCCAAACGTGCCGCCACGCCTTAAATCGGTTGGCAACATACGGCTTGAATCGAAGCACTATGGTAACGCCGAACACCGCCGCCGCAACAGCAAGAATAATTGTTTTAAAGTCGCCCGAACGCATAAATGCAATAAGCAAAAACGTCATAAAGAATATCAGCGCCGTGCCGAAGTCGCCCATAAGGGCAAGAAGTCCGACGCATACTATTGAAAATATGATAAACTCAAGCAGGTTTTTCTTGGTCTGCAATTTATCAAGCGCACTTGCGCCGATGAAAATATATATAACCTTTACAAGCTCCGACGGCTGAAGCGAAACCGAACCGATATATATCCAGTTTGCGGCGCCCTTTGTTATCTTGCCGAACAGGATACTCGTCAACAGCAAGCCTACCGCAACTATCATCATCGGAAGCCTGAGCTTGTTTACTTTGTCGGGATTTTCAATGAATTTTATTATAACACAAAACAGCACCATTCCGACTGCCGCCGCAATAAGCTGTACATACGCCGAGCGTTCGACCTGCCGCACAAGCAGCATTACGCCGATGCCCGTCAAAAACAACGCCAGAGCTTCAAGCTCAAAGTTTATTCGCCGCAATACATAGGACGATACAAAAAAGAACACCCATTCAACAGCCGCAAGTGCGCCGAAAAGCACAAGCGGCGAATACACGTTGGTTTCGTCGTTCCAGAACATAGCCTCAACGCACATAAAAAAGTGAAACAGCGTTATCATAAGCATAAGCTTCCACGATTTCATTGCAGGCTTGGTGCTTGCCTTTTTGAAAAACCAGCTTGATTCAAGGTGCTCGTTATATTCTTCACCTCGTTTGAAGGTGAATTCTGAATTGCCTACTCCTATAACGTCGTCTATTAAAATCTGAGTTCTTCCTCTGATCTTTTTGCCGTTTACATAAGTTCCGCTCTTTGAGTCGGTATCGGTGACAAACCAGCCCTCACTGCGCCTTAAAAGCACGCAATGGTTTCTTGATACGGCGGGATCGTCAACAACAATGTCGCTGGCCTTGCTTCTGCCGATAGAATTTTCCCAAAAAAGCACGGGGAGCTTTTCGCCCGTATCGGAATTAAGAAGAGTAACAAGCGGTTTTTCGGGACGGCGGCGGCGGCGCATTGCGGCATAGCACTGATATACTATCACCAATGCGTAAAACGGCAAAAGCACTCTTAGGGCAACAACGCCGATATCAAAAATTACCGCTAAATCAAACACGCTTTTCAACTCCTTTGGGTATTTTACCGCTAATTCTAAACCGATAGTTATACGATTATAATAATATCGTAAATTATTCCAAAAGTCAAGTTTTTATGCATTATCGCAACGCCTTTAAATCGGAGCAATGTTCTGCTTTGTCTGCAAGGAGCAAAGCCTGCGACAGATTGCAGACAAAGAAAGGTACGTTAGCTCCTCAAAGGTTCAACGGGAGGTTATAAATATATTATAGGGGCGAACAAATTCGCCCCTATGGTTTCATTTCTGCCGACACCGAATGTTTCAAAAACATTTGCGGCAAGCATATGACAAAATTCTTTAATTTTCGTTCTGACACACTCTTTTAAGATTTGCGATAGCGGCTTGGGCGTCGTCTGCCTTAAACACTGCCGTGCCTGCAACACATATATCCACGCCCGCTTTCGCCGCAGACTCTATTGTTTTTTCGCTGATTCCGCCGTCTGCCTCAACAGGAATATCAATTCCTCTGCGCTTACATTCGGCTTTTATTTCAGCTGCTTTTGGGAGCATATCCTCCATAAAGCTCTGACCGCCAAATCCCGGCTCTACCGTCATAACAAGCACCATATCAAGCCTGTCAAGATATTTGAAAACAGCGCTTGCAGGCGTTTTCGGCTTGATAACAAGTCCGACCTTAACGCCTCGGCTCTTTATTTTTTCAATGGTTTTGTCAATGTCGGAATCGCACTCAACGTGAAACGTGATGATGTCTGCGCCTGCGTCGGCAAAGTCGTCGGCATATTTGAGCGGATCGCTTATCATAAGATGAACGTCAAACGGCTTTTCGGTAAATTTGCGAACAGCTTTTATAACAGGCGCACCAAAGGTGATGTTAGGTACAAAATGACCGTCCATAACGTCAAGGTGCATATAATCCGCACCCGCTTTGTCCATTCGTTCGATTTCATTGCCCATCTGCGAAAAATCGCAGGAAAGCAGTGACGGAGCTATTTTCATATATAAATTCCTTTCTTACGGCTTTTGAACGGCGGGGGCGATTATTGCCGCCGCACCCCAGAACAACGCAAATATAAGCACCTCAAGCGAGCCCATAACGCCTACTCCCGCATAAAGCGAAAGGGTTGCGGCAATCAGAATTCCGAGTATTATCGCAATAAGCTGAATTATTATTGCAAGCGATATGTTGTGCTTTATACGAACGCTTCCCGACACGGCTCTTGCAAGCGCAGCAGCCTTGCCGTGAGTAATAAGGTAGGAACGCGAGGTTTCCTCTCTTGTATTTTGAGCCTCTTTAAGCACGTTGCCGAGTCCTGTCGGCAGTACCTTGATACTGCGGTAAAACAGATTGTAAAGCGACGCAACAAGGTCGTCTGTTATGCTGTAGTCCGTTGTCCTTATCAAAAAGCTGATACCGTTTGCCTCGGCACGCTGCATTTCGGCTTTGAGCTGAGGATCTGCATGGTAGCGTGTTACTATCATTGCGACAAGCCTGCCTGCTCTTGAAATATATGTAACCTGCCTGCCCTTTGCGGTATAGGGTTCATCATAATCCGACGACGGTATCTCAACGCTGTATTTCTCCATAAGCGTGCGCGAACCAACAAGTATTCTTTCGCTTTTTATCCAGCCGACAAGCCCCATTTCATCCTCGTACAGCACGCTTTCAACCTCGGGGAGCTTTTCGTGCGTTTCGGCAACAACCGAATCAAACGCATTTGCTATCGGGTTTTGCGCCTCTTTAAGAATAGCTATTCCGCATAAAAGCGACTCGTCAACATTGTAATTCTCATAGGTTTTAATGCCCTCAAGCTCGATTGATTCGGCAGGGAACAGCTCGTTTGCATCCATCATAACGGCAGTGCTGTCACAAAATTGCTTTATTGACGGATAGCCTGCAAGCATTGCTCCGAACGAAAGCAAGGTTTTGCAGAGCCGTCTTACCGGCAGATTTACGGCAATAAGCGTTGAAACCGGTATTGCAAGCGCAGTTATCAGAGCAAGTGTGTTTATTGCGTCCGAGAACGACGCCTTGGCTATTCCGTAAAGCAGGGTTATCACAAGCGCGGCGACAGTGGTTATCGGAGCAAGCTTTGACGCAAGGTCCTCGCTCGGATCGGGGGCATATGAAATTTTCAGAAAGTTTGACGGAAAATCTGTTTTGTGCTGATAAGCGATAAGCGCCTTTTCAGAGGCTGTACCGCTGAGCATTTTGCCTGCAACGTCCTCGTTGTTATATATCTTTGCGGCATATTTCTGTCCCTTTGCCGATACAAATTTAAAATTATCCTTAACCCTGAGTACCATAAACAGCTTGCCGATATTGTTTCCGAAAAACGCAAGCAGGATTATAACGCAGTAGTAGTTTGTGTTAAAGGACGAAAGATCGCCCAGACAGAAAAACGAAACTATAGTTTGAAGCACTGCGGCAATCCCTCCGACTGCAACCGCAGTATCGGAGTTGCCCTTGAATTTAAGCAAAGGCGTAAGTCCGCCCATCATTGCCACACGGTTTACAAACAGCGAAAATCCCACAAGCAGGAAATTAAACACGGCATATGCGGCAGGTGCAAAGGCTATTGCCGAACAAAGTGCTTCGGGGAAAATACGGGTTACTACCGTAAGTATAACGGAAAGTGCGGCAATAATACCCGAAAGCAGACTTCGCATAAAGAGCTTTTTTATGTTGTGATTAAACTCATACATAATGCTCTTTTCGTCATCCTCGCCCGTATAATCCTCAACAGGCTTTGACTTTTCTTCGGACACGGTGTCGCTGTCATCCGACTCGTCCTTTGAAAACGCTCCGACAACTGCGGAAAGAATTTTTTCCTGAACGGAACGCTTGTCCTCGTTTTTTTCGTCCTCTTCACCGGATTCGGGCTTTGGCTCCTGTCTTATGACATGAGCAATAACCGACGGGTTTTTTGAGCGGACATATTCTTCATACTCGTTTTCAAGCACCTCGGAAAATCTGCCTGCCTTAACGTTGAGTATATCCCTCGGCTCGTCATGGCGGTAAACGGGAACCTTTGCAACCACCTTTTTGGGCGGCTGACCGTCGTTTCGGTTTTTTATGCCGAAAAGCTTCTCGTACTGACTTTTTTCTCTTTCTTTTTCTTCCTCAACGGACTTCTGATATTCCTCATCGTCCATATCTATATCTATTGAGTGTATACTTTCAATATTAGGTTCTTCTTTGAACTGGTCAACCTCGCCGAGCACCTCTCCCGAAAATCTTGTATCTTCGGCATATTCGGGCTTTAGGGTGATTATCTCGGTTTCGTCCTCCTCTGCCTCGGCTTCGGGCGTATCTTGGGCTTGTCCTTCTTTAAGAGCCTTTTCCTCTTCAGCCTTTTTCTTTGCCTGAGCAACAGCCTCCTGCGGCGTGCGAACGATTTCGTCGCAGCCGTCCATTATCAGCTCCGCTTTCATTGTTGTGGCGGTTTTGTCGCCCACAATCGTGTTGGTTATGTCCGCCTTTTCGGCGTCTGCATTGTCTGGCTCAAGGGGATTTTTGTTTTTTAATCTCGGCTTTTGGTCGGCGTTGCTGAAAATGTCCGCCATCTTGGGCTTTGCACGATACTTTTGTGCATTCTTCTTCATCTGTTCCTGATCCGCAAGGCTATGCGATTCGTCAAGTATGCTCTGTATTTCAAGCTCACGGAGCATATCATCCCTGTTTTTATCTTCAGACAAGGCTTGCACTTCCTTTCATCATCTGGATTTTAAAGCGTTGTACATCAGTATTCCTGCGGCAACAGAGGCGTTGAGCGAATTTATCCTGCCCTTCATCGGAAGTGAAACGATAACGTCACATTTTTCCCTGACAAGACGTGAAATTCCCTTGCCCTCGTTGCCTATCACGATTGCACACGCACCCGAAAAATCACATTCCGTATAATCGGTTCCGTTCATATCTGCGCCGAACACCCACACCCCTCGCTGCTTTAGCTCGTCAATCAGGTTTGCTGTGTTCGTCACTCTTGCAACACGCATATATTCAACTGCGCCTGCCGACGCCTTGCCTACGGTGTAGCTCAAGCCTGCGCTTCTGCGCTTTGGCACTATCACACCGTGAACGCCCGCACATTCGGCTGTTCGTATTATCGCACCGAGGTTGTGGGGGTCCTCAACTTCGTCAAGCACAACGATAAATGGCTTTTCATCTCTGCTTTGAGCGTATTCAAATATTTCGTCAACCGTTGAGTACTCCTTTACGGCGGCAAACGCAACGATTCCCTGATGAGCCGCACCTCCGCTTATATAGTCAAGCTTTGTGCGGTCAACCTCTTTTATCGGTATCTTTTTTGCCTTTGCCTTTGCGATTATTCCCACGACCGCTCCGTTTTTTTCACCCTTTGCAATAAGTATTTTGTCAATGGGGCGGTTGCTCCTTACGGCTTCGCTGACGGGATTTCTGCCCGAAATAACGTCGGGCTTTACTTCGTTTGCTTTGTCTGTCATTATATAAACCTCTGCAAATTTTGAGTTATTGTATCATTATAACATAAATTTACGAAATAATATATAGTTTTACAAAAAATAAATTGCGTCGAGTACGGCCGCACCTCTGTCGATATATTCGGGAATCACTCCGTAAAGCCCCGTTTGTCTGTCCATAAATATATAGTTGTGGGGCGGAAACGGCGTAAAGCTGCAAAAAAACGCTATGAAAAGCAGAAGCATAAATGCCAGCGGTATGAACAGCTTTTCAAGCTCCCAAAGCGAAAAATACAGCTTTTCGGACGCAAACGCAGCAAAACAAGCGCATATCAGCCCAAATGTAAACTCAGCCGCAAACTGCGTTTCCCGTGAAAAAAGCGAAAACAAAAGGCACAATGCAATATACAGAACACCCGTCAGATACAGTGTAATTATCTTTGCCGCCGCAAACTTGTGAAATCGGGGCTTCAGGCACATCAGCTCAAGCGCAGACCAAAGTATAAACGGCAAAAGCAGTGTTTTGAGGGTTTCCCATATACTGTCGTTTGCCGAACCGAACAGAACGCTTAAAAGAGCGTTGCCGCTCAGCGCATAGAGGTTTTGCAGGAACAATGATATTACAAGCACAAAGAAAATTCCGCCGATTTCTGTTTTTATTAATTTCTTTTGCATAATTCGCTCCCGTAACAAATTTGTATTTTATTTTTTGAGAATTAAAAAGCAAAATTATTTTTTTATTAAAGAAAATATACTGTTTGTATATTTCCTTTTCTTCAAATAAATGTTGAAAACTATGTTGAAAATGTTAATAAGCCGTGTGAAAGAAGCCCTTTTATTCAAGTTTTTTACCGCAAAATTACATTTTTTATAAAAAACGGATTTTCCACACAATATTGAATGTTAAAAGATGTTAAAAAAATAATAACAGATAGTATTAAAACGCTGTCAATGCAATGTTTTAAATATTTTGTTACAAATTTGTTAATAGCCGAAAAACAGTCTGACCGTAATAACGCTGACAACAAATGCCGTAAAATCAGCCGCAAGAGCCGCAACAAGCGTATGTCGTATTTTTTTTACTTTTATACAGCCAAAATACATTGCTATGGCATAAAATGTGGTTTCGCTTGAACCCGCTATAACCGACGCCACTCTGCCGGCAAAGCTGTCTGCTCCGCAATCCTCAAAAACCGAGGTCAAAAGCGCCGTCGAGCCGCTTCCCGACACGGGGCGCAAAAGCATCATAGGCAGAACCTCGGCGGGAAATCCCAGCGCTTCGGCAGCAGGCGACACAAACGAACACAGTGCGTCTATTGCTCCGCTTGAACGGAGCAGATCAACCGCAAACACAAGCCCCATAATGGTGGGCGCAATGGAAACAAGTATCCTCATACCCTCTTTTGCGCCCTTGAGAAAGGCGTCAAATACCGGCACTCGCCTGATAAGTCCGAAAACAACAATTATGCAAGCAAACAGCGGCATTACAAGTTCCAAAAAATCATCTCTTTCTCAAATTCAGCGTACAGGCTATGCAGAGCGCAACCGCCAGCGCACACGCAGAGCTTATCCAGACGGGCACGATTATTTCAAACGGGTCCGAGCTTCCGTACGCCTGCCTGAGACTTGCAAGCGTGGTGGGCAAAAGCTGGAGCGAGGCGGTGTTCATTACCACAAAAACCACCATTTCGTTGCTTGCAACGTCGCTTTTGTCGTTAAGAGTATGAAGCTGTTCCATAGCTTTCAGACCAAACGGCGTGGCTGTGTTGCCGAGTCCCATAAGGTTTGCGCTTATGTTCATGGTAATACTTTGAAAGGCGTAGCTGTTTTTGTCGAGCTTTGGAAACAGCGGCCGCAAAAGCGGCGAAAACAGTCTTGACATCAGATTTGTAAATCCGCTTTCGACAGCAATGTTCATAATTCCCGACCAAAGGCACATAATCCCCGCTAATGTTAAAATTAAATTTATTGACGACGTTCCGCTGTCAATCAGCGCTTTTGACAAATCTCCCGTGTTTCCGAGAAAAATCGAGCAGATTATACTGATTACTACAATTCCGCTCCATATGTAATTTAACATAAGTCCTCCTATAACGACAAATATCCCTAATTTTTGTCAGAAAACAAGGTCGCAAATAAAATTTTTGTAAAATTAATGGCAATTATTGACAAACCATCCAATTCGTGGTAAAATACAGTCAAATACTGTAGAGATGGTGAATTTATGATTTATACTAATTTTAGGGAAATTGACAAAGCCGGACGTATCGTTATATCCAAGGATATTCGCACCCACCTTAACATTAATCCGGGTGACGTTCTGCAAATCAATGCAAACGACGAGTGCATCACAATTAAAAAGGCCGAGGAAAAGTGCGTTTTTTGCAATTCGCTTGACGACCTGCACAACTTTGAGGGAAAGCACATCTGTTCAAGCTGTCTTAAAAAGCTCAAAGAAGTTTAATCGGACGCGGTTTAAGCTATACTATATATATAGCCTCGGACTTGCAAATATGAATGTTTGGTGCATTAAAAATGAAACTGTACATTGCAGACTTAAACACCGTAAACGCTGACGACATAGGGAAAATATCTCCCGAAAGAGCCGAAAAAGCAAAACGGTACCGCAGACCGGACGACCGAAAGCGTTGTATAGCAGGCGGACTTTTTATCAAAAAATTTCTCTGCGGCGCAAGTGTAACACAAAACAAATACGGCAAACCCGTTGCGGATAACGGGATGTGCTTTAACCTGTCGCACAGCGGCAGGTATGTTTTGTTTGCGCTCTCCGAAGACGAAATCGGATGCGATATTGAAAAAACGAAAATCGTCAATGCAGAAAAACTCGGAAAAATCGTGTTTTGTCAAAACGAATCGGACAGGCTGAGTAATGCCCTTGACAAAACGGGAACGTTTTTTGAATTTTGGACAAAAAAAGAAAGCCTGCTCAAATGTATGGGCGAAGGCTTTCATCGAAACGCAAAAACCGTTGACGTAAGCGGAGATGTTTTTTGTAACGAGGGAAAAACCTATTATTTTAAGGTTTTTCACTTTTCGGATTATACAATATCGGTGTGTTCGGTCAAAAACGATTTTCCGAATACGGTTGAATTTGTTTCTTTGTAAATATTGCGTCTGTCGCTTTTAGCTAAAAGCAAGGAACAAAATCGAAAAAGCTATAACCTTAACGCAAAAGTTCCCCGCCTCCTCTTAGGCGACGGGGAACGCTCTTTTGCGCTGTTTGCAATCTTTCGAAAGCTCTGCTCCCCCGGCGGAAAAGCAGAGCGTTGCTTCGATTTGAATTCACAATCGGCAACCAAATGAGAACTATGTGAACAATAACTTTTGTTCTTAAGACAAATTCATCTAAATAGGAGCGGCTTTAAACTTCTTCAAAAGCTGCGTCAAGTGCGGCAATAAGGTCGTCTGAATTTTCAATGCCGATCGAAAGCCTTATCGTGTTCGGCTTGATACCCTGATCAAGAAGCTCGGCTTCGCTGAGCTGAGAATGAGTTGTGCTTGCAGGGTGGATAACCAGCGATTTTACATCGGCAACATTCGCAAGCAGTGAGAATATTGCAAGATTGTCAATGAATTTTTGAGCCGTTGCGGCGTCACCCTTTATCTCAAATGTAAAGATTGAACCGCCGCCGTTCGGAAAATATTTCTTATAAAGAGCGTGGCTCGGCTCTGTCGGAAGCGACGGGTGGTGCACTGCCTCAACCTTGGGGTGCTTTGAAAGGTATTCAACAACCTTTAAAGCATTTTGAACATGGCGTTCAACCCTGAGCGAAAGCGTTTCAAGTCCCTGCAAGAACAAAAATGCGTGGAACGGCGAAAGAGTTGAGCCTGTGTCACGGAGCAGGATAGCACGAATGTAGGTCACAAATGCCGCAGGCGCCGCAGCGTCGGCAAAGCTTACACCGTGGTAGCTTGGGTTAGGCTCGGAAATCCAGGGATATTTGCCCGTTGCTTTCCAGTCGTATTTTCCGCCCTCAACAATTACGCCGCCGATAGCGGTTCCGTGACCGCCGATAAACTTTGTTGCCGAATGTACTACAATATCTGCGCCGTATTCAAACGGTCTTACAAGGTACGGTGTTGCAAAGGTTGAATCAACAACAAGCGGCAGTCCGTGCTTGTGGGCAATTTTTGCAACATCCTCAATGTCGATGATATTGGAATTGGGATTGCCCAGAGTTTCAATATAAATCGCCTTGGTATTGTCCTGAATTGCCGCCTCAAACGAACCCTCAACGTCCGGGTCAACAAATGTGGTTGTAATGCCCGAGGTGAGCGGAAGTGTGTGTGCAAGCAGATTATATGTACCGCCGTATATAGTTTTTGAGGCAACGATATGCTCGCCGGCTTTGGCAAGCGCCTGGATGGTGTAGGTAACTGCCGCAGCACCCGACGAGGTTGCGATAGCTCCGCTTCCGCCCTCAAGCGAATTTATTCTTTCTTCAAAAACACCCTGAGTCGGATTTGTCAGCCTGCCGTAGATATTGCCTGCGTCTTTAAGTCCAAAGCGGTCTGCGGCGTGCTGTGAATTGTGGAATACATATGATGAAGTTGCGTATATAGGAACTGCCCTTGCGTCGGTTGCGGGGTCAGCCTGTTCCTGACCAACCTGTACCTGTCTTGTTTCAAATGCCCAATTTTTAGAATCTCTTATATTTGCCATGATATTTTCCTCCCAATTATATAGATAAAGTATATAGATTTAATAGGTTTTATGTGTAAAAAATATATTTGCTTATTTTATCCGCTTATTACCGCACATTCGCAGGCACATTCGGAAAAGCTCTCTGCGGATTTTTTGCGGCTCGTGATTAAACTTTAGCATCATATCAGCCTCCGTGTTGTTTGTGTGGCTATATTTTATAATAAAATCTTTCGTTTGTCCAATACATTATAACAATGCTTGGTTATAGCTTCAGCCTATACCTTTAAGCTCGGCATACTTACACCGTCTTTCCGACAAACGCTGTTCGCTTACGGACAGCCGCAAGGGGCTGTACCTACAATTCAGATGAAAGTTTTATTGCGGTTTAAAGCGAGACAACCCTCTGTTTTGTTTGCAGGAAACAGTCTTGATTATTCCGCTTGTTTAAATGCAAAAAAATTGCAAAAAGACCTTTACAAACAATGTCGGAAGTGATAAAATCTAAGGTGATTAAGTGTAAACCAACTCACATAATTACGGCTCGTTTTGAGTCGTTTCTAAATTCAAAGGAGGACTATTCCAATGGCAAGAAAAATGAAAACCATGGATGGTAACAGCGCTGTTGCTCACGTTTCTTATGCGTTTACAGACGTTGCCGCCATCTATCCTATCACACCTTCTTCCGTAATGGCTGACCTTACCGACAAATTCTCGGCGCAGGGCGTTAAAAACCTTTTCGGAAGAGAAGTTCAGGTAACTGAGATGCAGTCCGAGGGCGGCGCTTCGGGTGCTGTTCACGGCTCTTTGGCAGCAGGCGCTCTGACTACAACATATACAGCGTCCCAGGGCTTGCTCCTTATGATTCCGAATATGTACAAAATGGCAGGCGAGCTGCTTCCGAGCGTTATCCACGTTTCGGCTCGTGCGCTCACAAGTCACGCTCTTTCTATTTTCGGCGACCACTCCGACATCTATGCCTGCCGTCAGACAGGTTATGCAATGCTTTGCTCCAACAGTCCTCAGGAATGTATGGATCTTGCTGCCGTTGCTCACCTTTCTGCAATCAAGGGCAGAGTACCTTTCCTCCATTTCTTTGACGGTTTCAGAACCTCTCACGAAATTCAGAAGATTGAAGAATGGGATTATGCAGACCTCGCAGATATGCTTGATTGGGACGCAGTTGAGGCTTTCCGCCGCCGTGCGCTCAACCCTGAGCACCCTGTAACAAGAGGTACGGCTCAGAACGACGACATCTTCTTCCAGGCAAGAGAAGCCTGCAACAAGTACTATGACGCAGTACCCGAAGTTGTTGTTGAATATATGAACAAAGTAAACGCTAAAATCGGCACAAACTACAAGCCGTTTAACTACTACGGTGCCGAGGATGCAGAGCACGTTATCGTTGCTATGGGTTCTGTATGCGACTGTGCAGAGGAAGTTGTTGACTACCTCAATGCAGCAGGCGAAAAGGTAGGCTTGCTCAAGGTAAGACTTTACAGACCTTTCGTTGCAGACTATATGCTCTCAGAGCTTCCTAAGACAGTTAAGACAATTTCAGTTCTTGACAGAACAAAAGAGCCCGGCTCTATAGGCGAACCTCTTTATCTTGATGTTCTTGCAGCTATTAACGGTTCTGAATTTGCAGGCGTAAAGGTTTACACAGGCAGATACGGTCTTGGTTCAAAGGATACAACACCGGGCGACATCATCGCTGTTTACAGAAATGCCGAAAGCGACGCACCGAAGAAGAGATTTACAATCGGTATCGTTGACGATGTTACAAACCTTTCGCTTCCTATCGTTGAAAATCCCGACACAACTCCTGCCGGAACACACAGCTGTAAGTTCTGGGGACTTGGCGCAGACGGTACAGTAGGCGCAAACAAGAACTCAATCAAGATCATCGGCGACAACACCGATATGTACGCTCAGGGCTACTTTGCATATGACTCAAAGAAGTCGGGCGGCCTTACGGTTTCTCACCTGCGTTTCGGTAACACACCTATAAAATCAACTTATTATATTTCAAAGGCTGACTTCGTAGCCTGTCACAACCCGTCATATGTTGACAAGTACGACATCGTTGACGACCTTAAAGAGGGCGGCTCATTCCTGCTCAACTGTCCTTGGGATGTTGAGGAGCTTTCAAAGAGACTCCCCGGCAAGATGAAGAAGATTCTTGCAGACAGAAAAATCAACTTCTATACTATCGACGGTATTAAGATAGGTAAAGAAATCGGACTCGGCGGACGTATCAACACAGTTCTTCAGTCAGCATTCTTCAAGATTGCAGACATCATTCCTGCCGACAAGGCTAAGGAGCTTATGAAGGCTGCCGCTAAGAAGTCATATATGAAAAAGGGACAGGCTATCGTTGATATGAACTATGCCGCTATCGACCGCGGTATGGAAGACCTCAAAAAGGTTGAAATCCCTGCCGACTGGGCTAACGCTGTTGACGACGCAAAGGCTGACAAGGTTGACGGTCAGGGCGCACTCGTTGAGTATGTAAACGGCATCTTAAAGCCTGTAAACTCATACAAGGGCAACAAGCTCCCTGTTTCTGCATTTATGGATCACGTTGACGGTACTGCTCCGAACGGCTCTGCCGCTTATGAAAAGAGAGGAATCGCAGTTGACGTTCCCGAATGGAACAGTGCAAACTGTATTCAGTGTAACAAGTGTGCTATTGTATGTCCGCACGCTGTAATCCGTCCTGTTGCAATGACAGACGCAGAGGTTGCCGCTTCTCCGGAAGAGACAAATGCAATTCCTATGATCGGACTCAAAGACCTCAAATTCGTTATGACGGTTTCAACTCTTGACTGTACAGGCTGCGGCGCTTGCGCTAACGTATGTCCGGGAAAGAAGGGCGAGAAGGCTCTCACAATGAAGCCTATCGACTCACAGCGTCCTAAGCAGGCACTCTTTGACTATGCTCTTACACTTGAGGATAAACCTGAGGTTGCAGAGAAGTTCAAGTTCTCAACAGTAAAGGGAAGCCAGTTCAAACAACCGCTCCTTGAGTTCTCGGGCGCTTGTGCGGGCTGCGGCGAAACACCGTATGCAAAGCTTGTAACTCAGCTCTTTGGCGACAGAATGTTCATTGCCAACGCAACAGGCTGTTCATCAATCTGGGGTGCTTCCGCTCCTGCAACACCTTATACAAAGAACAAGAAGGGCTACGGTCCTGCTTGGCAGAACTCATTGTTTGAAGACAACGCTGAGTTCGGTCTTGGTATGGCTCTCGGTCAGAAGGCTATCCGCAACAGACTTATTGAGTATGTTGAAAACATCGAAAAGGATACCGACAATGCTGACCTCAAGAACGCTTGTCAGAATTACCTTGACACAGTAACAGATTCAACTTCAAGCCGTCCTGCAACAGACGCACTTATTGCAGAGCTTGAAAAGAATACAGACGACGCTAAGATCGGCGAGCTTGCTAAGAAAACACTTGTTGACAAGGACGAGCTTGCTAAGAAATCAATGTGGATCTTCGGCGGCGACGGCTGGGCTTACGATATCGGTTTCGGCGGTCTTGACCACGTTATCGCATCGGGCGAAAACGTAAATATCCTCGTATTTGACACAGAGGTTTACTCAAATACAGGCGGACAGGCTTCAAAGGCTACTCCTGTAGGTTCTGTTGCACAGTTTGCCGCAGCAGGTAAGGCTGTTAAGAAGAAAGACCTTGCCGCAATCGCAATGAGCTACGGTTATGTATATGTAGCACAGTGCGCTATGGGTGCAGACAACAACCAGGTTATCAAGGCTATGGTTGAGGCTGAAAGCTACAACGGTCCTTCAATCGTAATCTGCTACGCTCCTTGTATCAACCACGGTATCAAGGGCGGTATGGGAATTGCTCAGCTCGAAGAAAAGAAAGCTGTTGACGCAGGCTACTGGAACATCTTCCGCTTTGACCCACGTCTTGCAGACGAAGGCAAGAATCCGTTTATGCTTGACGGAAAGGCTCCTTCGGCTTCTTACCGTGACTTCATTATGGGAGAGGTTCGTTACAACTCACTCACACGTTCATTCCCTGAGAGAGCAGAAAAACTCTTTGAAAAGGCTGAAAAGGTTGCAGAGGACAAGTATGCACACCTCCTCCACCTTGCAGGCAAAGACGCTGAATAATAACAGCGGAAAGCTGAATAAAACAACGACGGGCGCCGAGTTTTCGGCGCCCGATTTAAATTTGTTTGCCCAAAATCTTGAATGTTTTATCGGTTCGTGATAAAATAGTATCTAAGTGTAGGCTATTGCTGAATTTACGCCCTATCCGCCCACGATACGGTGCGTATTTCATCTCTTTTGGTGGGCAGAAAGTCTATGGTTTTTATGGAGTATAAATTTTCTGACAGAGTTTCAAACCTGAAGCCGAGCGCAATAAGGGAAATTTTTAAATATGCGGCCGACCCCGAAGTAGTGTCGCTCTCCGCAGGAAACCCGTCGCCCGACGCTTTTCCCGCAAAGGCTATTGCCGAAATTTCAGCCGACGTGCTGAAAAACAACCCTATTTCGGTTTTGCAGTACAGTGTTTCCGAGGGCTACACACCGCTCAGGCAGCACCTTAAAGAATATATGCGCCGTGAACATAACACGGGAAATGACGATGACGACATTATCATCACAACAGGCGCACAGCAAATAATGGATCTTTGTTCAAAGGCGCTTGTAAACGAGGGCGACACGGTTATCTGTGAAGCGCCGTCGTTTATCGGCTCGCTCAACACTTTTCGCAGTTACAACGCAAGACTTGTCGGCGTTACGCTTGAAAGCGACGGAATGAAGCTTGACGAACTTGAAAATGCGCTGAAAACCGAACCGAACGTAAAATTTATTTATACGATTCCGAACTTTCAAAACCCGTCGGGCATTACAGCAAGCCTTGAAAAGCGTAAAAAAATATATGAGCTTGCAAAGAAATACGGCGTGCTTATTCTTGAGGACAACCCTTACGGCGACCTGAGATACAGCGGACAAAACGTGCCGAACATCAAGTCGCTTGATACCGACGGAATTGTGATATACGCAGGCTCTTTTTCAAAGGTAATTTCACCCGGTATGCGTGTTGCCTACTGCATTGCTCCTAAGCCGATTTTTCAGCGCCTTGTGGTCTGCAAGCAGAGCAACGATGTTCACACCAACATTTGGTCGCAATACGTCTGCGACGAATTCATCACAAAATATGATTTTAACGCCCACCTTGCAGGGCTCAGAAAGCTGTACACAAAAAAGGCGGCGTACTGTATGGAACTGCTTGACAAATACTGCGCTCCTGCAATAAGCTATCACCGAATTGACGGAGGACTGTTTATATGGTGCGACTTGCCCGAAAGCATAGATATGCGGGATTTCTGCAAAGAGGCAATCAAGAATAAAGTATGTGTTGTTCCGGGAAACGCTTTTCTGACTGATGAAAACGCGCCCTGCAACAGCTTTAGAATAAACTTCTCTACGCCGACGGACGACCAGCTTAAAAAAGGCATAGAGATTCTCGGCAGACTTGCCAACAACCGATAAGTAAGCGTGATTTAATCAGCGGTTACTTAATAAACACGGAGGTACAAATATGGAAAACGAAAAGAAAAAAGAAGTGGTATTCAGCGCAATACAGCCGAGCGGCACAATCACCCTCGGCAACTACCTGGGAGCTATCCGCAACTGGGTAACTATGCAGGAGGAATACAACTGCATTTATGCGCTTGCCGACCTGCACACAATCACCGTAAGACAGGATCCGGCACAGATGAGAAAAAATATTATCGACGCCTACGCCTCAATAATGGCGTGTGGCATTGACGTTGAAAAAAGTCTGTTCTTTATTCAGAGCCACGTCCACACTCACGCCGAGCTTTCGTGGATTTTGAGCTGTTACACCCAGTTCGGCGAGCTTTCGCGAATGACACAGTTTAAGGACAAATCGGCAAAGCACGCCGATAATATCAACGCAGGACTGTTTACATATCCCGTTCTTATGGCGTGCGACATACTGCTTTATCAGGCCGACAAGGTACCTGTAGGCGCAGACCAGAAACAGCATATCGAGATAACACGAAACATTGCAGAGCGTTTTAACGGAATTTACGGAAACGTATTCAAAATTCCCGACGGATTTATTCCGAAAAACGGCGCAAGAATAATGAGCCTGCAAGATCCGACCAGAAAGATGAGCAAATCCGATGAAAACGTAAACGGCTGCGTTCATCTTCTTGACAGCCCCGAAGTCATAATGAAAAAGTTCAAGCGTGCCATTACCGACAGCGAAGCAAGCGTTCACTACGGCGAGGGCAAGGACGGCGTAAACAACCTTATGGCAATCTACAGCGCCGTTACGGGACTCAGCTATGAACAGATTGAAAAGGACTTTGCGGGCAAGGGCTACGGCGATTTCAAGACAGCGGTAGGCGAAGCGGTTGTTGAAGCGCTCAGACCTATCCGTGAGCGTTACGAACAGCTCATAAAGGACAAAGCATATCTTGTGGAGTGTTACCGCAAAGCTGACGAGATTGCACTCAAAATCAGCAGCAGGACTCTGAACAAGGCAATGAAAAAGGTCGGATTTTTGCTCTGACAATACAACGACATTTTATAAATCAGGCAAATTGATATGATAATAAATGTTGGAAACCACGAGTTTTCGGAAGTGTGGGACGGCGTATTTTACAAGGCACTGTCGGATTATCCAAACGTATGTGATAATGAAATGAAGGATATTATCGACTTTATCGCATACGAAAGGGCAAACGGGCGCACAGCGGAAATCGTGTCGGATAACCCAAAAATCAAAGATTATGTTTTGCAAGAGGCGCAAAAGCCCGAAAAATATGTACATACAAAACGTCCTTCCGTTATACGGGAATGTACAGCCTGTCCGGTGCGAAAAGGCTGTATGACGGATTTTGTATGCCATACCGCTCCCGTGGAAAACGCCGTTAAAATTCTTCGGTGCGGCTTTCTTCTTTCGGCTGTGCGTGCACGCGGACTTTCAGAGGGGGTTCTTATGAAAGAGCCTCGGAACGCTGCTCACGATCCCAAAGACTTTTTTGATTACGTTATGTTTTCGTGGGGCAACTGTCAGGCAGGCGACAGGCTTGTTATGGAACGCCAGCTCGGTCGCAGTCCCACCGCAGAAGAAATGGGCGTCGGATTTATTCCGGGTGTTCGCTTTTACTTTCGGTACGATGAACTTGACCGCCATCCGCAGGCAGTACACGACGGATTTTTGCCCATAAAGGTCAAAAATGAGGTTGAGCTAAACAAATATGTTTTTGCCGTAATCGTCCCTGAACTGCACCGCAAAAGAATTGCCGAATATGTTCCTGCACAACTTTTGCAAAGAACTCATTACCTTGACAGCAGCAATCTTGACGTATGGGAATGGTCGGAAAAGGTTTATTCGTATGTTTGCGGTATAACCTGTTAAAAAATGCACTTATATTTCTTTTTATAAAAAGCTTTGGCACCGTAACAAACCACTACAAGTTGTTAAGGTAGTACAAAAATGGATACCTACATTAAAAACAAACAAATATTAAGCAAAAAACTGACTTCGTTTTTCGAGCGAAGTCAGTCTGTTTTTGAGAAATATATACATTCAGAGGCGAGAAGGATTTTGCATAAGGCTTTTTAAAGTCTCGGAAAGAGCTTGTAAAATAAGCATAAATATGAACGCTATTATAGCTTTATAAGTACACATATGCGATTTAACATACACACAACACGCAAAGTAACTAAAACCGCCTTGCATTTATGTTTATTAATTGCTTATAAAAATGGCTCTATAATAAATGTTGGGGTAACAAATAGAGCCTACGAAAAATATAGCATAAAAGTTAAGGCAGAGAGCCTACATAAACTCTCTGCCTATTTTTAAGACTGTTCTATATAAACCAAAAATCCGAACGTTTCACCAATCAGTAAAAAGTTCGGATTATTTGTGTTTGGTGGGAGAAGGTGGATTCGAACCACCGAAGCATGACGCAACAGATTTACAGTCTGCCCCCTTTGGCCACTCGGGAATTCTCCCATATTAAATTCAATGCTAAAGCCTACTGCCTAAACAGTAGGCTTTTGGAGCTGGTGGACGGACTTGAACCCCCGACCTGCTGATTACAAATCAGCTGCTCTACCAACTGAGCTACACCAGCATATGCATTTTCAGTGCCTTAATAATATATCATAACACTGAATTTTTGTCAACACTTTTTTATAAAATTTTTAAGAATCCGAGCAAAACCGATTATGTAACTTTGTGAATTCCTAAATTCCTTTGATTAAAACCGCTCTTGTGGGAAATAATATCCATATTATCTGCGAAAGGATGTTTTTATGGATACAACAAACTCGGCAGCCGTCAGCCAAAACACCGACGCCGACAGACCTGCCGTCGGTCGGTCGGGAATATCGTTTTATACAAAGCTGTTTTTTCTCTATTTCTTAAACATTGTTGACTGGTTATGCACTGAAGCGCTGATTTCAAGCGGAAAATTTTATGAGGCAAACCCCGTTATGCGCCCTATCTTAGGAGAATTTTGGCCTACAGTTCTGATAAAGGGCGTTTTGCCCCTTGCGCTTGTGCTTTTGTGTGCGCTTATTTATAAGCTTGCAGGCTCAAAGGACAGCTTTGCGGCAAACCTTTTGCTTTATATCGGAATTGCCGCATATGCACTTGTGAATCTGTGGCATATCTTTAATTTTGTGATGCTGTTCTTTGTTTTTTAATATTTTTGATTAAACCGATTTTCGGTATTTCGGCGGCTCGGACTCATAAACATTGTTTCCAAAGCAGTCAACGGCTACGATACAGGGGAAATCCTCAACCGTATAGCGTCTGACTGCTTCCGTTCCGAGATCCTCATAACACAAAAGCTCCTCGGATTTTATGCTTTTTGCAATTAGCGCCGCCGCTCCGCCTATTGCCGCAAAATAAACCGCCTTGTTCCTGATAATTGCGTCAATCACTTCTTTGCTTCTTGCGCCCTTGCCTATCATTCCTTTTAGTCCGAGGTCAAGCAGCGCAGGCGCATACTTGTCCATCCTGTAGCTCGAAGTCGGACCTGCCGGACCTACGGCATAGCCCGGCTTTGCAGGCGCAGGGCCTACATAATAGATTATCTCTCCTTTGATCTCTACGGGCAAAGGCTTTTTCTGTTCTATAAGCTCAAAAAACCTTTTGTGAGCGGCGTCACGTCCTGTAATTATAGTTCCCGAAAGCAAAACGCTGTCGCCTGCTTTGAGAGCTTTTATGTCTTTATCGGTTATCGGAAGCTGAATTTTCTTTGTCATAACATTTATCCTTTATCAAAATTAAATCGTAGCCTGAGTAATAGCGGAGGAGGTTGCGCTTAGATTATCGTACTTGCGTGACGTGCGGCGTGACAGCAGATATTCACCGCAACAGGCATACCTGCGATGTGCGTCGGCGAGGTTTCGATATTAACGCCGAGGGCTGTTGTGTTGCCGCCCAGCCCCGCAGGACCAAAGCCCATTTTGTTTATCTCACAAAGCAATTCGTCCTCAAGAGCGGCGTATCTTTCGTCAGGGTTGTGAGTGTCGATTGCACGAAAGGTCGCCTTTTTGGCAAGCTGAGCGGCACGCTCAAAGGTTCCGCCGATACCTACGCCGACAACTGTCGGCGGGCAGGGGTTGGGTCCCGCCGTGCGGACGGTGTCAAGAATAAAACGCTTTACACCCTCGACGCCGTATGACGGAGTAAGCATTTTTATCGCCGACATATTTTCACTGCCAAAGCCCTTGCCGCCTGCGGTCAATTTTATTTTATCGCCGCTTACGATCTTTGTGTGTATAATTGCAGGGGTGTTGTCCTTTGTGTTTATGCGGTCAAAAACAGGGTCGGAAACAACGCTTTTTCGCAGGTATCCGTCACGATATGCCTGACGGACGCCCTCGTTTACGGCATCGTCAAAGCTGCCGTCCTCAACTGCGACCTTATCGCCGTATTCAACAAACAAAACCGCCATTCCCGTGTCCTGACAGAGGGGAATTTCCTCCTTGGCGGCAATTTTGTCATTTTCGATGATTTGAGCAAGCACACTTTTGCCGACAGGTGAGGTTTCCCGATTTTCGGCGTTTGTGAGTGCGTTCATAATGTCTTTGCCGATATAATAGTTGCAGTCAATAAATAGCTTTTTGACTGCGGCGGTTATCGTTTCGGCTTTTATCATTCGTATGTTCATATATTTTATCCTCCTGTCGGCTGAAAATATTGGGAACAGTTTTAACTGTTTCGCCGTTTACAAAACATTGCTTGATTTTTGGTTTTAGGGGTTATAGGGGCGTTTTTTGCGGACAGCCGCAAGGTGTTCGCTTGGTAACAAGGCTTCCCCTCAAGGGGAAGCCACGAAAACATCAACGTAAGGCTTTCGCCCACGGACAGCCGCAAGGGCTGTCCCTACAATAAAAACATTTATAAGAATATGAAACACTGCTACACTGCTGACATAAAACGCTGTTTTCATATCACATACGCCGCTATGCTGAACTGACGTTTGTCAGATTATGAAACACTGCTACACTGCTGACATAAAACGCTGTTTTCATATCACATACGCCGCTATGCTGAACTGACGTTTGTCAGATTATGAAACACTGCTACACTGCTGACATAAAACGCTGTTTTCATATCACATACGCCGCTATGCTGAACTGACGTTTGTCAGATTATGAAACGCCGCTACACTGCTGACATAAAAACGCTGTTTTCATATCACATACGCCGCTATGCTGAACTGGTGTTTGTCAGATTATGAAACACTGCTACACTGCTGACATAAAAATATTATAAAACTTTTTCGGGAGTATTTCAATATGCGAGATATTATGATATAATCTAAATGCAATCCGTCGCAAACCTTGCTTCTTGCAAGCAAAGCGTTGCTCCGATTAAATTAAAATGATATTAATATTCAAAATTCTGTCACAAAGGCAGGGTAAAATAGTAATGAGGAAGTGTTTAAATGTATAAAATACTTGTTGTTGACGATGAATTCAGAATAAGACAGATAATCAGAAAATATGCGGAGTTTGAGGGTTATACCGTTGAAGAAGCGGTTGACGGTATGCAGGCGATAGACATATGCCACAAAAAAGATTTTGACCTTATTATTATGGACGTTATGATGCCTGAGCTTGACGGCTTTTCCGCTTGCAGAGAAATCAAAAAGTTTAAACCCTCCACGCCGATAATTATGCTTTCGGCAAGAGGAGAAGAATATGACAAGATTCACGGCTTTGAGCTTGGAAGCGACGATTATGTTGTAAAGCCGTTCTCGCCCAAAGAGCTTATGATGCGCGTGAACGCAGTGATAAAGCGCACACACGGCTCGACTCAGCAAAAATCAGAAAAAGATGTTTTTACCTACAAGGGACTGTCGGTGGACTTTCCTGCAAGAATAGTTACGGTTGACGGCGTGCGTGTCGAAATGACGCCAAAGGAATATGACCTGTTCTTTTATATGGTAAAGAACAAGGGGCTTGCTCTGACAAGAGAAAGCCTGATAAGCGAGGTATGGGGCTATGACTTCTTCGGCGACGAACGAACCCTTGACACTCACATAAAGCTTCTGAGAAAAAGTCTTGGAGAATACAGCAAATGCATAGTAACTTTAAGGGGAGTTGGCTACAGATTTGAAACGCTTTAGTGCAAAACAAAACCTGATGCCTTTGCAGTTCAAGCTGTTGACATATTTTCTTTTGTTCGGTGCAATCATACTGCTTGTGCTTTGGGCTTTTCAGACGTTTTTTCTTGAATCGTTCTATACTATGTCACGTTCATCAAAGGTTGAGCGCAACGCCGCAGTAATTTCAAAGTCGATACAGAGCAATAAAAACGTGCAGGAGACCATTGAAAACGTAGCAAGCTATAACAACCTTTCGGTTTATGTTTACGATTCAAATTCGCTTTTTAACCTTATTTACGACTGTGAATACGACAACCCCTCTACGGCTCTGAAATTTGAATATCACGATGTTTACAGCTACTATAAAGAGGCAAGCAACAACGGCGGTACATATATGTGCGTCACAACAAGCGATAATACAAAGATTGCAAGCCAAAGGCTGATGAATTTGTTTTCGGGTCAGTCAACCGACGACAGTGCCCGCACGGAAATTCATTACCGCAGTGACGGAAGCAATAAGGCAAGCCGCACGCAAAATATGGTTTACGCCGATATAATTGAGCTTGACAACGGCAGTGAATGCTTTTTGATAATCACGTCGTCAATCACACCGTTGAGCAACACCGTTGAGATAATCAAAGGTCAGATGCTCATGGTGTCAATCGTGTTTATATTGCTTTCCGTTTTGTTCTCGCTGTATGCGAGCCGCAGGATAGCAAAGCCGATTTCAAAAACAAACACTTCGGCAAAGGAGCTTGCAAAGAAAAACTACGACGTTGACTTTAACGCCTCGGGCTATCTTGAGGTTGAGGAGCTTAACAAAACACTGAATTACGCAAAAACCGAGCTTGCCGCAACCGAAAAGCTACAGCAGGAGCTTATTGCAAACATATCTCACGACCTGCGTACTCCGCTGACGATGATAACGGGTTACGGCGAGGTTATGCGTGACCTGCCCGGAGAAAACACACCCGAAAACATACAGATAATCATTGACGAGGCAACACGCCTTTCAACTCTTGTAAACGACCTGCTTGACCTTTCAAAGCTCCAATCAGGAGCAGTACAGCCCGAAAAGCAGGAATTTTGCCTGACCGACAGCATAAAGGATATTTTCCTGCGCTATGCAAAGCTGATAGAGCAGGACGGCTACAACATAAGCTTTGAAAGCAGTGAGGACGTTTATGTCAACGCCGACGAGCTGAAAATATCTCAGGTAATATATAACCTTGTTAACAACGCCATAAACCACGCAGGCGACGACAAAACCGTTATCGTCACTCAAAATGTTAAGGACAAAAAGGTAAGGATTGAAGTAACAGACCACGGCGAGGGAATCCCTGCCGACAAGCTGGAGTATATATGGGACAGGTACTACAAGGTTGACAAGGAACATAAGCGAGGCATTATCGGCACGGGCTTGGGACTTTCGATAGTCAAGAGCATACTCGACGCCCACGATGCACATTACGGAGTAAGAAGTCGATTTGGAAACGGAAGCACATTCTGGTTTGAACTTAATGTTACCTCGGTAAAAAAGCACAAATCAAAGGAAAACAAAAATGATAAATAACTACTGTAAGCTGCTTGCGCTTGACCTTGACGGCACAACGCTCAACAGCGACAACACGCTTTCGCCTAAAGTGAAATCAGCACTTGAAAAAGCAATAAAAGGCGGCGTTGAGGTGGTTGCCGCAAGCGGCAGACCGTTTGGCTCAATGCATAAAAGCGTCCTTGAAATCAAGGGGCTTAACTATCTGATAGTTTCAAACGGAGCGGTAATATGCGACAAAAGCGGAAAACGGATACATTCCTCTCTGCTTTGTGAAAGCGACGTTTTGAACCTGCTTGAGGTAACAAAACCATTTGACCTTATTTTTGAGGCGTTTATCGGCGGACTTACCTACACCGCCGCTATACAGACGATCCGCTGAAGTACGGCTGCAGCGAAGCTTATGTGGATTATGTAAAAGCGTCGCACGGACATATTGACAATATGAGAAAATTCATATACGACAACCGCACAAGGCTCGACAGCGTTGAATATGTGTGCAGTGACGACATTCTGCGAAAAAAGGTCAGAAGGCTGATAGAAGCCTCGGCGCACAATATGTACATAACTTCATCATCGGAGCATTTTGTTGAATTTATGGACAAAAACGCAACAAAGGCAAAGGCGCTTGAATGGTTGTGCAATCGGCTTTCTATAAGCCGTGAACAGACAGCCGCCTGCGGAAACGCAAACAACGACGCCGATATGATACGCTTTGCGGGGTTGGGTGCGGCAGTGAGCAACGCAACGCCTTTTTGCAAAGAAAGCGCCGACATTATCGTCGGCACAAACGACAGCGGCGGAGTGGCGCAGCTTGTGGATATTCTGCTTGACCGAACATATGATAAATATGATTGACAAATTTGCAGTCAGCCGCAGGCTTTGCTTCTTGCGGATAATCAAAACTTCTTTACTTAAAATTTTTATTTGCAAATAAATAGAACAGGGGTGCTTATATGTTATTTTTCTTTACTCTTTGGTCGTTCTCAAACGCATATCTTTTTGCGTCACTCATTCAGTTTTCATTCTGGATATTACAGGTGGTTGCGTTTTGGCGGCTCTTTGAAAAGGCCGGCGTTCCGGGCTGGAAAAGTATAATTCCGTTTTACAGTGATTATATGCTTTTTAAGATTGCGTGGCAAACTGTTTATTTCTGGGTACTTCTTCTGCTTTCGGCAATCATAAATATTTTGCAGTTCTTTACCAACAACGGCTATGTTACGGGCGTGGGAGCATCTATTATAACGATAATTGCAATGGTTATCAGTGTTGGCACGCTGTTTATTCAGTTTATGTACACACGAAATCTTGCCCGTGCTTACGGAAAATCGAGCGGTTTCGGCATAGGACTTTTCTTCCTCTATCCTATATTTATACTCATTCTCGGACTCGGAAGTTCAAGATATATCGGCAGACAACATTCATAAATCCACACTGCCTCTGCAATTTAACGGAACGGTTCTATAGAATTCGGAACGGTCAAGACCTTTCCCTGCATTTTCAGTACAATATCGTTATTGTTACCTTCTCCTGAGGAGAAGGTTTTTTGTTTACCTGATTATTGAACGCTTCAACGTTATTGTCCAAACCTCTAATCACTGAGAAATTTACGCTGTTGTATCAAATGTATGTGTTAAAATGATATGACCCAATAAAAAAGAGAAGCAACTTCAAAAAATGGTATAATGTGATTAACAACAAAAACATAACCAATAAAGAAGTACTTCTCATGAATATAATAACACAAGAAGCAAGAAAAAAAGCAAGCAATAGTTAAATACGCCGAGGAAAACGGAAATCCAAAAAGAAAAGCAGAATCAGCAGAAGATATCCGGAGATAATGACACCTGGAGAAAAGGTGCAAATAGACGTTAAGGAAACTCCGTATAACTGTTTGAGAGGCTCTGTATTAAAGAATGTGCCCTCTCGGTTGGAAGTCACTCGGTGAATCCTTAAATCACCTTTTGTTGAAAGGTCAAGTCATTTTTCCTTAATCTGTAACTAATCATTGACAAACCTTCATAAACCCATAACTGCGTCAATAACATTTTCTTGACAATAATTTAGAAAAAGCCTATAATAAATCTATATGCGAAATTTTCTTTTATTTTAAGGAGGATATAAAAATGGCTGCAAAACCAACAATGCTCACCGAGGAAGGCTTAAAAAATCTTGAAGAGGAGCTTAGCTATCTTCAGGACGTAAAGCGTAAAGAAATTGCAGAAAAAATCAAGGTTGCACGCTCTTACGGCGACCTTTCCGAAAACAGCGAATATGACGACGCAAAAAACGAACAGGCAATTATGGAGGCAAGGATTACCACTATTGAGGCAATCCTCAAAACCGCCGTTATTATAGATGAATCCGAAACTTCAAACGAGCACGTTCACCTCACCTCGGTTGTAACTATAGAAAACATCAAGACAGGCAAAAAGTCTACCTATAAGATTGTAGGTTCAGGCTCAAACGAAACAAACCCGAAAGAGGGCAAAATTTCGGACGAATCGCCGATTGGCAAGGCGCTTATGGAAAAAAGCGCAGGCGACGTTGTAGAGGTGGAAACTCCGGGTGGAGCAGTAGCATTTAAGATAATTGAAATCACTAAGTAATTAATCGGACAGGGGAAGTTTAATATGAGTCAGAAGCCGCAGCAGGCAAATACAAGCGACGTTATCAAGGTTCGTTATGAGAAGCTCGACGCTTTAAGAGAAGCAGGCAGAGATCCCTTTGCCATAACAACGAGTGACCGTGACACGCTTACCGAAACAATAAAAAACAACTATGAAGAATACGAAAACAAGGATGTTTGTGTTGCAGGCAGATTGCTCTCAAAGCGCGGCAAGGGCAAGGTTTCGTTTATGGACCTTTACGACAGAAGCGGCAAGATCCAGATTTTTGCAAAATTTGACGACCTTGGCGAAGATGAATACGGCTATCTCAAAAAGTGGGACATCGGCGACATAGTTGAGGTCAAGGGCTTTGTGTTTAAAACTCAGATGGGCGAAATATCGGTTCACGCAAAGGCAGTAAGACTGCTTTCAAAGTCGCTTAAACCGTTGCCCGAAAAGTATCACGGACTTACAAATACCGATTTACGTTACCGTCAGCGCTATGTTGACCTTATTATGAACCCCGAGGTTAAGGATACGTTTATCAAGCGTTCAAAAATCATCAGCAGTATCCGCCGCTATCTTGACTCAAACGGCTTTATGGAGGTAGAAACTCCTATGCTCGTAGCAAATGCGGGCGGTGCGTCGGCACGTCCGTTTAAAACGCATTTTAATGCGCTTGACGAGGATCTTAAACTGAGAATTTCGCTTGAATTGTATTTAAAAAGGCTTATCGTAGGCGGACTTGAAAAGGTTTATGAGATTGGACGTGTTTTTCGCAACGAGGGTGTTGACACACGCCACAACCCCGAATTTACGCTTATGGAGCTTTATCAGGCATACACCGATTACAACGGAATGATGGATTTGACCGAAAATCTCTACCGCCACGTTGCTCAGGAGGTGCTCGGCACAACAAAAATTACCTACAACGGCGTTGAAATGGATCTTGGCAAGCCATTTGAGAGAATTACAATGCTTGACGCCGTAAAGAAATATTCGGGTGTTGATTTTAACGAGATAAAAACAGATGACGAGGCAAAGGCTCTTGCAAAGGAAAAGGGCATTGAATTTGAGGACAGGCACAAAAAGGGTGATATTCTCAACCTGTTCTTTGAAGAATATGCCGAAGAGCATATGATTCAGCCGACATTTGTTATGGATCATCCGATTGAAATTTCACCCCTTACCAAAAAGAAACCCGAAGATCCCAATTATGTCGAGCGTTTCGAGTTCTTTATGAACGGCTGGGAGATGGCAAATGCCTACTCCGAGCTTAACGACCCGATTGACCAGAGGGCAAGATTTAAGGCTCAGGAGGAGCTTTTGGCTCAGGGCGACGAAGAGGCAAACACCACCGATGAGGACTTTCTCAATGCGCTTGAAATCGGTATGCCCCCAACGGGAGGTATCGGCTTCGGCATAGACAGAATGACAATGCTCCTTACGGATTCCGCCGCAATCCGCGACGTATTGCTCTTCCCGACGATGAAGAGCCTTGATTCCGACAAGAAGCCGTCAGGTATTCCGAAAACCAAGGACGCTGTTGTTGAAGAAAAGATTGATTTTTCAAAGGTGAAGGTAGAGCCTTTATTTGAAGAATATGTTGATTTTGAAACATTCTCAAAGTCAGATTTCCGTGCAGTAAAGGTTAAGGCTTGCGAGGCTGTTAAGAAGTCAAAGAAGCTTTTACAGTTCACTCTTGATGACGGCACAGACACAGACCGCACAATTTTAAGCGGTATTCACGCTTATTATGAGCCGGAAGAGCTGGTTGGAAAGACTCTTATCGCTATCACAAATCTTCCGCCGAGAGCAATGATGGGCATTGACTCCTGCGGTATGCTCCTCAGCGCAGTTCACGAAGAAGAAGGCGAAGAAAAGCTCCATCTTCTGATGGTTGATGACCATATTCCGGCAGGTGCAAAGCTCTATTAAGATGATGTAAAGATGTACCGTTTCACCAAATAGACGGGACGTACTTCATTTGATAAAAAACTGAAAAAACAGCGATTTACATCAAACTTACATCAATTGATGCAGAAATCGGTGCAAGCAAGAAAAAATCGCATAATTAAAGCAATGAGTGGGCAATTCCAATCGGGATTGCCCATTTTCTAAAATGAATGGAAATACAAATCGGAATTTAATGAATTAGTCACAAATTACGGGTAAGTAACAAGGATTTATGGAGAATTTACATAGTATGGAGTTTGAAAAATACAAAAAATATTTAATCAGTACTTGGTTGCCGGAGTATGAAGCAGAACATACGGAGAGAGATTTGATGGTGGAAGGGTGGAATATGTTATTAGATGAAGTTTTTTCACCATTGATTGCTAAAGAACTAGGCATGCGATATCTTGGTAATCGTATCTGGGCTGATGATTATTGCAATCATCGTCGCAGGGTATTAAGTCTATTCCAGCAAACTGATTTAGGTGGAAGCTTTAAGTGGGGATGGAACTATGATTTTATTCCCAAAATGTCAGCGAAAAAAGCAGCTTATGTTAGAACGGATAAGAGTATATTTACGCATTTTTTTGAAAACATTTGGGAAAACCATAATAAGATAGTTGAAGGAAAATGTCAAAAAGCAGATATGACGTTTAATCGCTGTTATATAGACAGTGCAGATTTTGAAAATTCTATGAGGCAAAGGGTAAAAGCGTATGAAGCTACTTTTTATTATACTCTGCCTCTTATTAGATCCTTTTATGAAGAGACCAAAACCTATGAGCAAAGCATAAAAATGATAAACACCCTATTAGAAAGCTCTTACTATCGATTGATACAGGGAAATTATCTATATTTAACCAAAATATTTTTGCAACAATATGTGTCCTTAGGAGAAGAAAATGAGAAAGAGTTGCGAGAATTGTTTGTAAATGATAATACCAGAGAAAGCTTTTTGAAAAAATTTGCTCAGATACCAAAGGATTATAGATAGTCATGTATATTACGAACGGAATGTAGATGTGTATAACTTCCAGTTTTTGAAACTGAGGAATCGGGATTTAAGGAGGTCTTGTATGAAGAAAATCGTATGTACAATGCTATGTATTATGCTTTTATTTGGTTTGAGTGCTTGTGGTGGAGATGTCAGTGAAGTAAAAACTCATAATGTTGAATCTGAGAGCTATTCAGAAGAGGATATTAAAGCCGCTATTGACACAATAAAAAAGGAGTTTAAGAGTGACTGGAAAGGATGCACTCTCACAGAAATTTACTATGCCGGAGATGACTGCACGAAAGATCATAAAGATTGGGCAGACAGAAACAATGCAGATGAAGTCATTGTTTTATTATCTTCATTCGATGTTGATTCATCTGGAGGAGATGGTTCTCTGAATCCAAATAGTACATACAGTGATTGGAAGTGGATTTTAGTTAGAACAGATGGCGGAAAGTGGCAGCATGTTGACCATGGATATTAAGTCAAATTCAAGTTTGTCAACTTGCCCTTTGAGAGAGGAGGAATCCTTTTCTCAAAGGGCTTTTTCTATTTATACGGATATTCGCAAACTACAAGATAAAGCCAAAACTTCATATACTCTAAGCACAAGGAGGCCCCGGTTTGGCTATGAATAACAGTTTAGCAGAAGTACACCCGGAGCTTGTTTCGGAGTGGTTAGAGAAGAATTTACCGCTTACACCTGATGACATTACTTTCGGTTTAAATAAAAAAGTATGGTGGAAAGGTGCTTGCGGTCACGAATGGCAGACAAGCGTTAAGGCTCGTTCCAGTGGAGAGAAATGCCCGATATGTTCCGGTGCGAGAGTGATTGCAGGTATTAACGATTTGGCGACATTAGAGCCATTACTGGTAAAGCAGTGGTCGAAAAAGAATAAGATAAAACCGACAGAGGTTTCTATTGGCTCTCATAAGAAAGTGATATGGAAATGTGAGAAAGGACACGAGTGGGAAGCTGCCGTTAAGAGCAGGACAATAAATAAAACAGGTTGCCCGTGTTGCTCTCATAATAATGGAAACAAAGCCAAGGATTTTATACCTACAAAAGATTTTACTGGAAAGAACTGATGAAGAAAATCCTCTTTCCACAACACAGTTAATCAATATATTGAATGATGAATACGGAATATCTGCACATAGAACGACGGTCACAAAGGACATTGCAGCACTTCAGGAGTTTGGAATGGATATTGTTACTATCCACTCTACTCAGAGCAAATACTTTGTAGCCAGCCGCAAGTTAGAACTGCCGGAACTGAAACTGCTGATAGATGCAGTGGAGTCATCGAAGTTCATCACAAAGAAGAAAAGCGAAACTCTGATTGAGAAGATACATACGATGACAAGTCCTGGGCAGGTGGCAAAGCTGAAGCGTAATAACTATGTGGTCAATCGTATTAAGCCGGATAATGAGCAGATATATTACATTATTGACGCTATAAACGATGCCATCAACGCAAGCAAACAGATTTCTTTTCAGTATTATGATTATACCGGATTAAAGAAAAAGGTTCTAAAGAATAAGGGCGAGATTTATAAACTCAGTCCTTATAAACTTCTCTGGTGTGGGGACTATTATTATGTTCTCGGATATTCTGAGAAGAAAAGCAAGGTTATCAATTTCAGGGTAGACCGTATTGCTTCTAAGCCGGAGATACTGGATAAGGACATTATTCCTATGCCTGATGATTTTGATATTGAGAATTACACAAAGGAAGTTTTCTTTATGTTCTCAGGCGAGAAAGTTCTTGTGGATTTACGGTGTGATAACAGCTTGATGAAAACAATGGTTGACCGTTTTGGAGAAGATGTGACAACCCTTGCGTATGATATGACTTCTTTCAGAGTACAGACCGAAGTATCAGCCAGTCCGACCTTTTTTGGTTGGGTGTTTGGCTTTAATGGCAAGGTACAGATACTTGCACCGGAAAGTGTAAAAGAACAGTACAGACAGATGTTTGCGTCTGTTGAGTGGCAGGCAGATACAATGGGAGCTTCGCTTCTTATGCCGAGAAGAATTATTGAAAATGCATTGGCGAAATATAATCAGTCAAATCCGATAAGAGTTTATGGCGATAATACCATTACTTCAAAGGATAAAGCAGTTATCCGTAGAATGGCAGCTTATATCGGAGTATCTTATACAGCCTTGGTTATCAGATTGAGAGATATGGGACTATTTGAGTATCACAATATCCTTGAGTACATTTCCAATGCTCGGTTTTGTGAGAGAAGCATTTGAACAGGAGAAACAGAAGCAGGA
>OJAR01000009.1_pt1 | contig 83633 bp, 63 predicted proteins | sample 1589431 | NCBI WGS metagenome assembly OJAR01 (sample SAMN03283242) | human gut metagenome | biome: human-associated habitat; material: feces | host: Homo sapiens | place: Peru | collected 2012 | reverse complement strand
ACCTGCCGATGTCTGCCCCGACAAGCAATACCGCCACAGCATCCACATTCTCCAATCCCTACCTATACGGCGGTAAGGAATATGTCCGCCGCGACGGCCTGCGCGAATACATCTACGGCGCACGCATGTTCGTCCCCTCCGAGACACGGTTCAATAGCATGGACGAGTTATGCGAAAAGCATCCCGACCAGTCCCCCTACCTGTTCTGTGGCGGAAATCCGATACGATACGGAGATGATTCGGGCAATGATTACCACGTGAAAGTGAACCACGAAGAGCAGACAATCACAATATCGGCAGATTACTATGTTTATAAAAGTGATGTCGGATCAGTGACCGCCGCCATCGGTTTTTGGAACGACCTCAGCGGACAATATGCTATGGATGGGTATACCATAAACTTTGCATTGTCCTATCACGAGGTCGACCCATATATAGATCCAAACGGAGAGGAATTGGAACAGCGTAAATCTATAACTTATGCAATGAAAGAGGACAATGTCGGCAACTTGTATATGTCTGTGCCAAATATTCCAAACGACAAGGAAAATACGGTTTCTGCGGGATCGTATTCAAACAGGTTGATAAAGATATCAGAAGCAGACGGACTAGAACTTACCGGACCTCATGAAGTAGGACACTCTTTGGGACTATTACACTCTACAAAAGCCGGCCTTATGTATCCTTTTGGGAATGATGCCAAACGGACAAAGGATGTATCCATATCTGAAATAAAGGCCATGATTGAAAATGCCATTACAGGTTTTGTTCCAAAAGACGAGAATGGAACAGAGGTGGGCAAAGGTCATTTGGATAATGAAGAAGAAATCAAAAAAATAGAATGGAAATATGAAGTCACAAAAGCTCAATAGTATTAGGCACAAACGGACATTTATTGCAATGGTGATGTTGCTAAGTGTTATTATGTGTTTTACACAAACTGTATTAGTTAAAGACAAGGCTACACTGGATGAGTATCCGGAAGGTTTAACTAATCGTTTTTTTAATGATGATGGCGGTGTTAATATTTATCTGTTAGATTCCGTATATCAAGCAAATATGACTTTCCTGCTTGGAAAAAATACGTTACACCCATACATTATAGTAGATATTGACAAAGCCGACCTTTCCTACAATATCACCGAAAACGAATTGATAAAATCTCCATATTGCTACTTGACCATAGCAACATCCGGTTTTATTTTTCTTGAGAATATGTTCTACCCTGGTCCTATACCAATATTTGGGAAAAAAGATGGTACAGATATTATTTATGAAGAATATTTGGACTTTAGTGATTGGGTTGAAACAAAGCTGTGGTGGATATATGAAAGGATAGGCTTTTGGAATAAAGAGGATCTCGAAAAAAGCCCATACGAGAACTTCTATGTCGTGCCATTTAACCCACCAACGAACAAAGCTGTATTGTGTATGATGAAAGCAAAACTCATAAATAGATTTACCGGCATTATCATGTTTGTTGACTATGTTTATAAAGACCCCTCCAAACCGCTCACATCAGTTCCTGATGATGAACGTATAGCACCATACAAATTTGACAATCCGGAAGCGTTCTACAAAGTGCTTTTCCCTTATGCCGACAAGTAATCGATTATTATTTGCATATGACTACCTCGCAAATAATAAATATGTATAGGAACGCCGACGGCCACCCGGTGCAGTACGACCTCGAGGGCGGCCACCGGCAGCTTTGGGGCTGGGATGCCTTCGGCAACCACCTGTACACGTCCTACGAGACGTCCGTGGCACCCGTTTCCGCAGGGATGCGTCCGGGACGCACGCGCCGCACGTCCCTGCGTGCGTATAGCGGTGACGGACACGTGCTTTGCGGCGGCGCAGGCAATTCTAAGGCCGACACGCTGGAGATGCTGCGCTTTGCCGGCGGCTACTTCGATGCCGACCTCGTCCCCCACTACTACGTCACCGACTACCTCGGCAGCAACATCGCCGTCATCCGCTCGGACGGCACCCTCGTCCAATCCGTTACCTACTACCCCTACGGCGAACCCCACCGCGACCCGGCCGCCTCTGCCGGCATCGGCATTGCGGGACCGGAACAACAGACGGCAAGTGCCACATTCTCCAACCCCTACCTCTATGGCGACAAGGAGTACGTCCGCCGCGACGGCCTGCGCGAGTACATCTACGGCGCCCGCATGTGCGTTCCCTCTGAAACACGGTTTAATTCAATGGACGAGCTGTGCGAACTTCGTCCGTGGGAATCGCCGTACCTCTTTTGCGGTGGAAATCCGGTGCGCTATGTCGACCCGACCGGGCTGGTTTTTACTAGACGGTCAATTGCAATAGTAGAAGCAATTGAGTCGCAATCACTTAAGCAGCTTATGGAAAGTATAGGTAAGGTAGTGAGTGGCCTGTGTAGCTACATATTATCGGGCAATAAAGAGAGTTTGAAAGGAGCCTTTAATGCGACGAAAGCAAATGCTCAGACAATTGATGAAATCGAAACGCTTAAATCATCGCAGACGGCATATGACATCGAAGTAAAGAGTTCTATTTCTGATGATAAAGAAGTTAAAGGGGCATCTTATTATAAATGGAGGGTTGGGAAATTCAAGATTGAAATATTGGATGATAAAGCTTTCGGATGGATAGCGCATGAGTTGAAACATGCATATCAATTCGAAACCGGAAAATTAAGCAGCGGTACTAAAAATGACGGCTTACCATTCTATGATAAGGACGACGAAAGAGAAGCATATGCTCGAGGACAACTTTTTGGAGAGAATATGCCTACGTTTTCAGAAAACGAAGCCGGATACGGCGATCTACAAAATGGACCGAAACAAGTTGACCCTAAAGCATCTGATGTAAAATTACAAGAATTAGCGACTAAACATAAAGCATGGTTTAAGGCAAATGGTAAAATATATGCACCACCAATAGAATAAGTTAAACAATGGCTAATAGAAGAATCATAATCATATTGACTATATTTGCGCTTACAATTCCTGCCATAACAAAGCGAAGCAACATTGATTATTTGAATATGTACACAGAAATGTATGCGTCAAAGGTGCCATCAGAATGTCGACCATGTGATGACTATGGCATGTTTATGCTTATACTTTTCCCGCAACAAAAACGGTATATATATCGTGGAGACATATCTGTTATGCAAACCGGTTCATACATAGAACGCAATGATAGTTTGTTTCTGAATCCAAGTACTGCCATATATGCACTATCCGATATGGAGGAAAATGCATATATACAAAATGTATATGCTACTATTGATGATTCCACTCAGTCAAATGTTGCAACAGATCCTATGGTGTTTATTCGCTTAGAGGATGGGGATATTGCAGAGATACTGCAAAATTTTGATTTTAGCAAATCTTATTATCGCAATGGTGTTGAATATTATGCAATCCCAGGGACAATCGGGAACTTAGATTTTCACGAGTTTCCGCAAGATGTACGTGACAGTATAATGGCAACAAGGACCGAACATCACATAATATATCAGCGAGTCAAACTATCGGAATAAGGACGTTAGGCGCATCTATGAAAGGGCAAACACAGCATATTAACGCATCCATCATCGGCCACACATATTGGAATGCCGACGGCCACCCGATGCAGTACGACCTCGAAGGCGGCCACCGCCAGTCGCTGGGCTGGGATGCCTTCGGCAACCACCTGTATACGTCCTACGAGACGTCTGTAGCCCCGGTCTCCGCCGGGATGCGTCCGGGACGCACACGCCGCACGTCCCTGCGTGCGTATAGCGGTGACGGCCACGTCTTGCGCGGCGGCGCGGGCAATTCCGCAGCTGACACTTTGGAGATGCTGCGCTTCGCGGGCGGCTACTTCGACGCGAGATTGGTGCCCCACTACTACGTCACAGACTACCTCGGCAGCAACATCGCCGTCATCCGCACCGATGGCATCCTCGTCCAATCCGCTACCTACTACCCCTACGGCGAGCCTCACCGCGACCCGGCCGCTTCCGCCACCATCGGCATCGCAGGCCCCGACCTGCCGATGTCTGCCCCGACAAGCAATACCGCCACAGCATCCACATTCTCCAACCCCTACCTCTATGGCGACAAGGAGTACGTCCGCCGCGACGGCCTGCGCGAGTACATCTACGGCGCCCGCACCTACCTCCCCACGGCCACCATCTTCTCTTCCATCGACCTCCTCTGCGAAAAATATTGCCACCTATCCCCCCCCCTACGTCTTATGTTCAGCTAATCCCATACGGCGATGCTCAGTGTTGCTGTTCCTCGATGAAGGGGTTGCGTCGGCGGGCTGCCCGGGCCAGAGCCTCGACGCGCTGTTGACGGCGCCTGTTGATATGCCGGCGTGCAAAGATTGTAGGCACGGCTACGCCTAAGGCGATACACAGGATTATCAGCGCCGATTGGACGCCGTTGTACACTGCCTGTGTCAGTTCGCCCACCACGCCGTGCATATATATTATTGTCATCAGGGCGCGGTACATCAGTACGCCCGGAACCATTACGATGACCGAGGGCACAGTGATGACATTCATCGGTACATGAACGATGTGCACCACCTTGATGGCAATGACAGCTATGACTGCGGCAGCCACGAAAGCCCCGAGAGCCGGGCCCATCCCCAGTGTCGAGGCTGCGAAGGTGCGGATGCTGACGGTGGTGGCGCCGCCGATGGCGACTACCCATAATGCACGTCGCGGAATGTTAAAAATCGAGGCAAAGCCGGCGGCACCCATGGCGCCTGCCAGGGCCGCGGCCGCGTATGAGGTTCCTCCCGAGATGCTTTGTGCCATGATGCGGTCGATGGCGTCCGGCATCGTGGGCGAAATCACGCGCAGCGCCATGGCTATACCGAAAGACATTGCCGCTACAATCATTATGGTGTTCACTGCACGCGACACGCCCACCATGAGGTGGTCGTCCAGCATATCGGAAACAAAATTGATGAGCGGCACGCCCGGAATGATGAATAATGTGCAGGCACATAGCGGATAACCGCCTGTGTCCCACTCGGTGAGCGCCATCAGTATGGCGGCGCAACAAGTGCTGACAGCTGCGGCCGTGGCTATGACGACGTAGGCATTGATGCTTGTAGTATTGAGCCATCGTCGGACAAGATAGCCCGGAATAGCCGCCATGGCCGTGATGGCTGCGGCTTCCCACCCGCCGCCGAAAATACGGCAAAACCCGGCGCAAGCTATAGCCGCGCATAGGCATAGCAGCCACGGAGCGTAAGTGCCGCCGATGCCGCGCTCGATGTCTTTTAGGTGTGCGGCATAATGTTCCACATCGTAATTATGCGATATTGCACGCCAAGACAATTTGCTGACAACGGCCATGGTGTTCATGTCGATACGGTGGCGTCGCACCTTCTGCGATTTATATACCGAATGTGTGGCGTCGCTGATGTTGACGGCCACAAGACCCCATCGCACATCGATATGCAGGTTTTCGTGCGGTATGCCGAAATGCACCGACAGGCGTGTCATTGTGCGCATGATGCGCGAGGTGTCGGCTCCGCATTCCATCAACAATACGCCCGTGCGTACAAGCAAGTCAGCCTTGCGCCGCAGTGTAGTGAACGTCATAGTGTTGTTCATAATGTGATTGCCCTATTGAATAAAAACAAATGTAGCAAAAATATATTGCCAATTGTGGTAATATGCCTTATTGAAACCACAAATATAGTGAATATTCCGATATGAAAATGGGGGAATGGGTTAGTACTTGATATTTTCGTTTTATATTAGTCTGATAGTCAGGGCTGCGGATTGATGCTGACGTTTACTGTCATGAGCGTAGTTGTGTGTCGAATGTTGGTGAAAAGCCAAATAATGTTAAATATTAAATTTGTATTTGGTCAATTAAAACAATCATTATAACTTTGCGGCGTAACAATTAAACACCAATTATCAACCAAAACAAAAAAAGATGAAAACAAACGAAAAACACAAGACAACGATCAAAGAAGCTGCCGTTTCCGTCGAGAAGCCGCAACAGTCTGAAACGCTCGCCAGTCCTACAAAGTGTGCCGATACTCTGATGTCTGAGGCTTCTCCGGTACGGACCGAAGCCGCTGACAATGATGATGGAAAAATTCCGCCGCTCGAACTTGGCGAAGACCGATTGGCGCCGGTTACGACGCCCATAGTTCGCATAGACAGTCCCGATCCGGCAGGCTCGACAGCAGCGGCCGACAAGGTTGGTGCTCCGACAGTAGATGCAGATGTCGCCATCAAGGCCATCGCCGCCGCTATGGATATAGACACTCGCATCGCCCATGCCTTGGTGGATATCCATGCAGGTGTCGATACGGCCGAAGCCTTTGCACGCGCCTACGGCATAACGCTGCCCGACAAAGAAAACGCCGGCGAGTCTCGACCCGCGCGAGTCGGCGAGACAAAAACCACTGATGCGAACGTGCCTGCCGACGGGACTGCTGTGGCTGCACGGTTGCCCGAGCAAGCCGTAAGTGTCCCCACCTTCCTTTGCAATCCACGTCGCGGCTTCTGGGACTAATCTTCCTTGCCTGAAGCTTATCCGATACCATCGAAAAACACACAGAAAAACATACAGAAAAAACACACTTATCGGCCGATAAGACATAACGTCCGCGCCACCGGGGCCGGACACGACAACCCAAACAATTTATTCACAATCCAAAAACCAAATTACAATGAGTACAAACACCTATCAAAGCGCCTATGGCACGCAAGTCAGCGGCGCACCGCTCACCACAGCCATTACCGAGGCCTCCGCTCCCGGACTGCTGCGCAACGATGTAGACGAGCGTATCGTCAAGATCCGTCCCATGGCCACGCCCATCGACCAGCTGTCGCGCTGTGCCGGAGCCCGCAACTGTGCATCCATGAAAGTCAACTACTATGCCGTCGATGTCAAGCCTGTGGGCGCATTGCTGGCCACCGGTATCGGTGCGACGGATACCATCGTGGAAGACGATGCCGCCAATGTCTACGTGCACACCGACTGCGATGCCATATTCTCGGTGAGCGAGACGTTGATGCTGCCCGAGGTCAAGGTCTCCCATAAGGTAGACGGCGTGGCCACCACCGGGGCGCTGATGCTTTACGTTATCAGTACCGGCGATGCCAAAGGCATGTTGTGCCGCATCGTCAATGCAGACATCAAAACCGCCTCGGACAACAAGCCGCATGCCGATATTCCCGAAATAGAAGAAGGAGCCAAAGTGGTGCGCATGGGACGTGCCGCCGCCGAACTGGATGTGCAGACCGCACAGTTTGAAGCACTGCCCAAGCGCAATGTCAACAACTGCCAGATTTTCAAGATGCAAGTCGAGCAATCCACCTTCCAGAAGCTCGCCAACAAGGAAGTCGGATGGGACTTCTCCGACCAGGAAGAAGTGGCCGTCATCGATATGCGCATGGGCATGGAGAAGAATTTTCTCTTCGGCACTCGTTCCGAACTATACGATCCCGTCAAGAAAGAGACCATATACCTTACCGGAGGCATCTGGGGCCAGACCGACAAGCAGTTCAACTATACCCCCGGCGCCATGGACCGTATCGCATTGGTCAACATGTGTCGCCGTGCCTTCACCGGCAACGGCGGGTCCTGCCGCAAGATCCTTATCGGGGGCTCGGGTCTGATACAAGAACTCTCCAACTTGCCGTATGACAAGGTGCTCAGCGCCGGCCAGACCTATACGCGTTGGGGCATAGAGTTCCGTGAGATATGCTCCAATTTCGGCACGCTGTATGTGGTGCACAGCGAGATCTTTGACCAGTGCGGTCACGGTAACGACGGGTTCATACTCGACCCCGATTATATGACCAAGTACTGCCATGTGCCCTTCCATGCCGAGACGCTGGATCTGCGCCGCAGCGGCCTGCGTAATACCGATGCCGTGGTGCTGACCGAGGCCAGTTGTCTTGTGCTGCGCCATCCCGCCACCCATATGCGCATAGTGGCCAACGAATAATCTATGGCCGAAGGGTAGGGCGGGAGGGGTCATCAAAGCCGTAATGGTGCGCCGACAATTCAAAATCGCTGTGTCGGCGCGCCGACACGGCCCGGCCTTTGATACTGCCGAAGACGAATATGCGCGACCAAATGCGCTAAACATCATACAAGAACACACGCCAAAACAATATCCGATACGATGAAAATCACACTGACACAAGCCCAAATGTTGTCGCTGTGGCGCCGAGCTCAAGGGCTCGAACCCACTGCCGCCGCTGTCTCGCTCGAACAATGGGACAGCATAGACACCGAAGCCCAATTGGCGCTGCGTATGCGGCAATGGTATCTGCGACTTCTTGACACGGGTGACGAGACGCTTGTGGCCACCTCCGACATTTCCACGCAAATATCTCTGCGCCGTGTTGGTGACGGCTTGTATGCCGCCACGCTGCCCGCGACCTGCCGTCGGCTGCTGCGGCTCAATATCACCGATGAATGTGGCACCTCGATGGTGGTGCCCGATGCCGATGCCGTTTCCGAAACGGCCGTGACGCGCTATCATCGTCGCCGCGCCAATCCGTGGGGAGCGCCCGCCTTTGTTCCGGTGCGTGCCTGCGTCCGTGGCCACAGCCTTGTCGTGGCCTGCGGGCACGGCCCGGGTGGCGCCGACACCCTGCCCGCGGTCAGCGAGGCGCAGGCTGTCATCGACCCCGGTGACGAGACCTACATCTTGGACGAGGCCGCCCTGGCCACCATCCCCGGAGATGTCGACCTGAGCACTTTTGTGTAAAAATTCGGGAAATATAAAATCCGGTAATCGTAAACATCAAAAAAACAAGCTCATAAGCAATAAAAAAGGAATACCATGACAGATAATATAGAAAAACACGTTTTGGAAGCTGCACGCGATGCTTATGCCGCGCAAGGCGATTTGCGTCGACGCCGCATGCGATACAAACGCTTCACTTACGGAGACCAATGGGGCGACATAGTACGCGACAGCCGCGGCGCCTTGGTACGCGAGGGCGATCTCATGGCTGCCGGCGGTCGTCCGCCGCTGACCAATAATCTGATACGCCGCCTTGTCAAGACCATTGTCGGCCGTTGGCGCACCATGGCCGTCGAGAGCCGTCGCTACGACGCTCCGGCCCTGTATGCGCGGCTCAACAGTCTTGCCGAACTCGACGCCCGCATGCTTGAGGAATTCCTGATCAGCGGCTGTGCCATCCAACGCGTCAGCCGCGAAAACCGCGTGCCTGCCGGCAGCGCCGTGTGGGTTGACAATGTCAGTCCTCGCGACTTCTTTGTCAATGCCTTTAGCGACCCGCGCGGCCACGACATCCGATTGGTGGGGATGCTGCACGAGATGACGCCCGTCGAACTGGCTGCGCGTTTCGGCCGCAAAGACCGATTGCGTATGGCCGCGCTGCTGCAGCGAGCGCGTGCTATTGCCGGCGGCGACGGCATACCCGCCGAGCCGCTGGTGCGCGACTCCTCCGGCGAAGACTTTGCGCGGGCACGCAGCGGATACTGCCGTGTCATTGAGATTTGGACTCTGGATAGTGCCGTTGCACCCTCCGGTGTCGATATTTCCATGGGATGGCATTGCCGATGGATGCTGCCCGATGGCACACTGCTGGACCAATATCACAGCCCCTTCGGGCACGGCTCGCACCCTTTTGCAGTCAAATTCTATCCTCTGACAGACGGCGAGGTACATTCGTTTGTCGAAGACGTTGTCGAGCAGCAGAAATACATCAATCGACTTGTCGTGCTCATAGACAAGATGATGGGTGCCAGTGCCAAAGGTGTTCTGCTGTTCCCCATGGCCCAGAAATCCCCACTGGTGTCATGGGAAGAAATTGCAGAGCGCTGGAGTCGCACCGACGGCGTCATCCCGGTGATGGGTCGCGGCGAGACGCTGCCCACGCAGATAGCCGGTACGGGTGCCGATGCCGGTGCGCACCGGTTGCTGTCTCTCGAGCTGAAACTCTTTGAAGATGTCAGCGGTGTCAGCAACGCCCTGCTGGGCCAATCTTCCAATGCCGCCGGCGGCGCCGGGCTCTTCGATGCTCAGGTGCGCAACTCCACCATAGCCCTTGCCGACATCTTCGATACCTTCGAGTCCTTTTTGGCCGATCGCGACCGCCGCATACTGTTGTGCGGTCAGTCCGACAGTACACCTGCGGCAACATTGCCGGGGAAATGTACGCCGACACGTGATGCCGCCGAGGAGAAGTGTACGACTGCGAGAGTCGGAGACATTACAAACTCAACACGCACGACCCGGCCATGAAAACACTTACTGCACAACGCAACCGCGCCTTTGCCGACCTGTGTCTGCGCATGGCCGATGCCGACCTGCGGCACGGGCGGCTTGTCAATGTCGGCGTGATTGTGCGCCGTGCCATATACACTCCTGCGGCCGGGTACTACCTGTCCTATAACCGCGCATTACGTCTGATCTACGGCTGTAGCGATATATGCCGAGACGAAGACGGTATAGGCCTGCAACGTGCCGAGGCTCTGCGTCGTGCCGTCGACAAATACCGCGCCCGCCATCCGCAAGCCTCGATACCGCGTGCCGTGGCCGATGTACTTGCCGACAACGGCGCTCCTCGGTACTACTTTCGCCCCGAACAAGGACGCCGCATTCTGGCCGACGAAGTGCGTCGGCGTTTGCGCGACGGTCTGCTGTCCGGCACTCCGGCGCTGCTGGCTCTCGCCTTTGCGCTACGCCTGCGCCGAAGCTAAAGTCGGCCACATCAGGCAAGTCAAGTGGCCGTCCGGCAGACACGCTCGTCGCGCCTATTGCACTAATACAAAACTTTATAAACATCAAAAGTCGTAACAACAATGATAAACATCAATGATATAATAGAAACCGCGCTGGCCGTGGATGCCTTGCAGACACATGTCAATACCGATGCCATCGGTGTGGACGCTCGCCTGCGCCCGGCCATGGAAAGATGTGCCCCGGCAGCCCTTGCAGCCGTGTATGCCTTGAGCGCCGATGCCGATACCTCCGTTGAACCTGTGCGCTCCGCTCTGGAGATGCTCGGCGCCTACCGCTTGCTTGCCATGGTATACGGCGGCTCGGACGCCGCACGCGCCGAGTTCTATGCCGATGCCGCCGCCGAGTACGCCGACAACGTACGCGACCTTGCCGGCAGCGGCTGCCCTACATCACATGCCCCCTCATGGACTTAAGATGTCGCTCATACGGTGCGGATAAAGTCTTAAACAATTATTTGCATAACAGACAGCATTCTTGCGGCGGAAAATCCGTAACTTTGTGCCGCACAACACGCACAACAACCAAAACACATAATAAAAATGAAAAAGACAATCGTCACCCTAATGCTTGTCGCCGCCGGTGCTACAGCCGCCGTCTCGTGCGGCAGCGGGTCGGCCTCGGACAAGCACAACGACAGTGTAGTCAGCAACGAGACCAACGACTCGATTATGATTTACTACGGCCGCACCATCGGCGGTAATATTCTAAGCAACCTTGATGCCTACGCCCGGGAGACCGGAGATACCCTCGACAAGGAAGAATACCTTGCCGGACTACAATACCTTCTCAGCGAAGAACGTAGCAACGACTTCCTCTCCGGCGTGGCCGGCGCCATGCGTATTCTCGGCGATATGGAAGAATATGGGAAGATGGGCATCTCCTTAGATCGCCAAAAAATGCTTGAAGCCTTGCGTGCAAGTCTGCTTGCAGACAGCGTCGATGTCGCTCGCATACAGGCCGATGGCGAAGCGCTGGGCGCCTTGATACAGAGCGTCGCCGACAAGGCCGAGCAGCGCCGTCTTGACGTCGTGCGCAAGTCGCCCGAAGCAATCAAAAACGACCGCACCGGAGCAGCTGCAGCCGCAGCCGCCCTCAAGAATAATGCCGGAGCAGTGAAAACCGACAACGGCATTGTAGCCATAATCGAGACCAAAGGCAAAGGCGACATCTCCGAACATGCACATCTGCGCCTTAATATGAAATCGCGTCATATCAACGGAGATGTATGGCAAAGTACCGACACCGAGCAAGTTATAGTTCCGCACGGTCTTGCCAAGGGCTACATCGAAGCCATCAAGATGCTCGGTATAGGCGGCAAAGGTCGCTTCTATATACCCGCCGACCTCGCATACGGACCTGCCGGACTGGCACAGGCCGGCGTAGGTCCTATGGAATGGATGATTGTCGACATCGAGGTGGTCCGCGAAGACGCCCCCACCGCGACTGCCGGTAAATAAACAGCAACCTCGAAAATAAACGGCGCGGGGAGGTGAGCCCATGGTTGCACACCCCTCCGCGCCGCCTTATGCCGGAGGCTTTTTGACCCTTTGTCAAAGGAAAAACGGTGCGGGCCTAAAAATTTTTTCAAAAAAAGCAGGAATAAGCCCTTGTTTTCCGAAAATAATCGTAAATTTGCCACATCCGAAAATGTGTAGGCGCATGCGTCGCAGTTCGGATACGAATATTATCCTTAGAAACAACGAAACACAATTATATGATGGAAAAGATCGACAACCTTGACCGCAAAATACTAAGTATTATAATGCGTAACGCGCGTATCCCCTCCAAGGACGTAGCCCTTGAATGCGGAGTGAGCCGCGCCGCCATTCACCAGCGCATCCAGCGCCTTATAGACATGCAGGTCATCACCGGCTCCGGATACACCGTGAATCCCAAAAAGCTCGGTTACTCGACATGTACGTACGTAGGTGTCAACCTCGAGCGTGGCGCCCTGTACCGCGAGGTTGTGCCACAGATGGAAAAGATACCGGAAATTGTCGAGTGTCACTTCACCACCGGCCCGTATACCATGCTCATCAAGCTCTATGCCCGCGATAACGAGCATCTTATGGATTTGCTTAACAATAAGATACAAAACATTGAAGGAGTTGTGGGTACCGAGACCCTCATTTCGTTAGACCACTCGATACACCGCGTAATTCCGCTGCATGTCGACTGACACCGGAATATTTCGCGGTTGACATCTCCGCAACACAATACAATTATCACCGTCCTCGAGACACAACACAGAATGCTATGAAAGCCATCTTCGCCGCCGTCATCGCCGCCATCTTCGGCGTTGCACCTGCTACTGCCGCATCGGCCGCTCCCACCACGGTAAACCATCCTCAATGGAGTCGTAATGCAGTTATCTACGAAGTCAATGTACGACAGTACACTCCCGAGGGGACTTTCAAAGCCTTTGCGCGTCACCTGCCGCGTCTGCGCGACCTTGGTGTGGACATCCTGTGGTTGATGCCGATACATCCCATATCCGAGGAAGGGCGCAAAGGCACGCTCGGCAGCTATTACGCCGTGCGCGATTACTACGGAGTCAATCCCGAGTTCGGCACTATGGACGACATGTGTGCCCTTGTGGACAGTATCCATGCATACGGTATGCACGTCATCATCGATTGGGTGCCCAACCATACAGGATGCGACAACGCTTGGGTCAAGACACACCCCGAATACTATGCTCGCAACGCCAAAGGCGAGATGTACGGCCCGTATGATTGGACGGATGTCTACAAGTTGGATTACAAAAATCCGGCGACGCGACGTGCCATGACCGATGCCATGGCTTTTTGGCTCAAGAAAGCCGGCATAGACGGCTTCCGCTGCGATGTGGCCATGGAAGTCCCCACCGATTACTGGAACGAGGCGCGAATCGAATTGCAACGCATTCGTCCCGACCTGTTTATGCTTGCCGAGGCCAGCAATGCCGACCTTACCGAGCATGCCTTTGATATGGCCTACAATTGGCCGATGAAAGACCTCTTCAATGCTGTGGCCGCCACTGCCGGAGAGTACACCTTTGTGGCGCCGGGCGAGAGTGCCCCGCGCAAATACGAAGAAAAACATGCCATTGACATCGCGAGTCTGGCCCTTGGACAGCGCGAACAATTCCCCGCCGACGCCTACTTGATGAATATGGTCACCAATCACGACCTCAACTCTTGGGAAGGTACCGAATTTCAACGCTATGGACGTCTGACCTCGGCCATGGCCGTGCTGTCGTTCACCCTCCCCGGAATGCCGCTTGTATATACCGGGCAGGAAGCGGGCATGGATCGCGCCTTGCAGTTTTTCGAGAAAGACACCGCTCCCGACTTCGAGTCCAATCCGGACATGACGTCATTCTATAAGACATTGGCGGCGCTGAAGCACAGCCGCCGCGAACTGCGCGCCGGTGCCGCTCCCGGTTTCGAGCCCATAGACACCGGCAACAAAGACGTGCTGATGTTCCGTCGCACAAATGCCGATGACGTTCGCTCCTACACCCTGGTGTGCGTCAATCTCGGTAAGGACGATGTTTTGGTGTCTTTGCCGCCTGATATTGCCTATTCGCAAAATATTATAGGTGCAAACATTTCGGCAACAGACTTCTCCGAGGTGCAAGGCTTAGAACCCGCTCCAAGCAGGATAGGAGTCACTTTTGCCCCCGGCGGATATATTGTCGCCCCCGTGGATCGCTGAGGCAACGCAGCCAAAATCAAGAAACACGACATCCCGGCATACAGTACAGACGAGAAAAGCATGGCCAACGCCCGAGAGACATATCCTGCTTTCCCCCGCCCGCATTTTCGGACTCGTAGTGGCGTAAAAAAAGCGCTAATACCACCACAAAAGACATCTTTAACCAAGATATAAAACCATCCAATAAACACCAACCACAATCTAATTCCGTACAACAATGATTATCGGAGTACCTAAAGAAATCAAAAACAACGAGAACCGCGTTGCTATGACCCCCGCCGGCGTGGCCGAGTTAAAACACAACGGACACACAGTGTATGTGCAGCACACTGCCGGAGAAGGCAGCGGCTTTAGCGATGATGAGTACATCGCCGCCGGCGCTCAAATCCTTCCCACCATCGAAGCCGTCTATGACATTGCCGAGATGATTGTAAAGGTCAAAGAGCCCATCGAGCCTGAGTACAAACTCATCAAAAAAGATCAAGTGGTGTTCACCTACTTCCACTTTGCCAGTGATCGCAAGCTCACCGAAGCCATGATTGCATCGCGTGGCGTCTGCTTCGCCTACGAGACCGTGCGTCTTGCCGACCATTCGCTGCCCCTGCTTGTTCCCATGAGCGAAGTGGCAGGCCGCATGTCCATACAGGAAGGTGCGCGTTTCCTCGAGAAGCCACAGGGCGGCAAAGGTATACTGCTTGGCGGCGTTCCCGGAGTACCTCCGGCCAAAGTGCTGGTGCTCGGTGCCGGTATTGTAGGTCGCAACGCAGCCCTTATGGCAGTCGGACTGGGAGCCGATGTCACCATCGCCGATATCTCGCTGCCCACTTTGCGCCATGTCGCCGAGACTATGCCTCGCGTAAAGACACTATACTCCTCGCGTCATAATATTGAGAGCCAATTGCCCGATGTGGACCTCGTTGTCGGCAGCGTCCTCATTCCCGGGGCCAAGGCTCCCAAACTGATTACTCGCGATATGCTCAAGCTGATGCGCCCCGGCAGCGTTATTGTAGACGTTGCCATCGATCAAGGCGGATGCTTTGAGACCTCGCGTCCCACGACCCACTCCGAACCCACCTATGTCGTTGACGGAGTGGTGCACTATGCAGTGGCCAATATCCCCGGCGCCGTGCCTCGCACCTCCACGCTGGCGCTCACCAATGCCACGCTGCCCTATGCCATCCGCTTGGCCAATAAGGGCTGGCGTCAGGCTTGCCGCGAAGATGCGGCCTTGGCGCAGGGCGTCAATATGGTCGACGGCAAGGTGACCTTCCCCGCCGTGGCCGAGGCTTGGGGATTGGAATACACCAAGCTCGAATTATAATGCCGCGCGTATGCAGGCGCCGTGCCTGACATCACGCGTCGTATGACGACACAACACATGGCGGGACAGATATGCCGAAAAGCATCGGCAAGTCTGCCCCGCCGTTTTTTTACGTTTTTTTAGGTGCGGCATTTTGCACAGATGGGAAAAATGCATTAACTTAGCGGTCGAAACTACGGCATCTGTCGGCACGCCCTGACGCCTCGACGTTCAGGCGTGCTCCCCACCAACGCCGGACTTAGCTTCCTATAAAAACACAATACTTTGACATGACAACACTCGCCAATATCGGACAATCTTCGGCCGGCCGGGCCACGCCTTCGCATCGTTATGCAGTGATTATGTGTGGCGGCATCGGCAGCCGTTTCTGGCCTTACAGCCGCCAGGATCGTCCCAAACAATTCATAGACTTCTTTGGAACAGGTCGCTCTTTGTTGCAGATGACCGCCGACCGTCTGCGCTATATCGTCCCGCCAAGCAATATAGTTGTGGTTACCAATGATCGTTACCTGTCTTTGGTGCGGGAACAATTGCCCGAAATTCCGCGGCAAAACATCCTGTGCGAACCGGCTCGCCGCAACACCGCGCCGTGTATCGCTTGGGCTGCCCACCATATATATGCACGCGACCCGCTGGCCTCGATGATTGTTGCAGCCAGCGATCACTTGATTACGCGCGAACGCGATTTCGAGGCTGCCATACTCCGCGCTTTCGATTTTGTGGAACATCGCACCGCCCTGCTGACGCTGGGTATAGTGCCTTCGCGCCCCGAGACCGGATACGGGTACATCCAGCAGGGCGAGCGCGTCGATACGGCCGAGGGCGTTTTTGCCAAGGTCAAGACCTTTACCGAGAAACCCGACAGGGCTCTGGCACGTGTTTTTGTCGATTCAGGCGAATTTTTCTGGAATTCAGGCATCTTCGTGTGGACGGCCGAGGCTATCCTCTCCGCCTTGCGTGCCTATGCGCCGGAGGTGGCCGCCGTCTTTGACAATGCGACCGTATCTTTTGCCAAGTATGAGGAAGAAGATGCCTTTATCGCGGCCAACTTCGCCTCCTGTCCGTCCATATCCATAGACTATGCAGTCATGGAAAAAGCACAGAACGTATACGTCCAGCGTGTCGACTTCGGGTGGAACGACTTGGGCACATGGAGTGCCTTGTACGACAATTCGCCCAAGAATCGTGATGCCAATGTCACGCAACGCTGCGCCGTGCTGGCTTACAACTCCACGGGCAACATCTTTGCCGTGGCTGATGACAAACTTGTTGTATGCGACTCGTTGCGCGACTATATCGTTGCCGACTCGGGTGATGTGCTGCTTATCTGTCCCAAGTCGGAGGAACAGCGCATCAAGCAGATGGTCAACGATGCCAAGATAGCCTACGGGGATAAATACTTGTAGTGCGGCAGGCGGCCATCGGGAAAAAATGGACAATTAATTAATCGAATCATAGAGTTTTTTTAATGATATTAGAAATAAGGGGTTGATAAAATATGGTGTGAACCATAGGTATCTATCCAAAGACCACAAGTGATTTCAAATAAAGGTTAAGAGATACCATTGGAAAAGGGCTGAAGAGCCCGGCTCAGGCTTCAATCCGAGCCGATAAGCGATGTTACGAGGAGCTCGCGTGATTTGCTGATAAACAGAGGTTTACAGAGATAGTATAGAGAGGCGCGAGTTAAATAATGCTAAAACACTTCGTTTTTAATGGGTGAAAGACGTTTAATGTCAAAAAAAGCATTACCTTTGCATCGTGTTTTTCATGGTATTAGATTTAAGGTTAAGAAAGATTACCCGTCGTGATGACGAGTAATTTTTTTTTGTGCCCGGGGCAAAAAATGTGGAGTATGGAATAAGCTACGCCGGGACATGGTCGAACGCTATCCGAGTGCAACGCTATCCGAGTGCTTCGAGAAAATGATAAAAAAAGGCCGTAGACGGGTGTCTGTTCCTTCAAAAATGTATAACTTTGCCTTGCGAAAAGTAAGCGATTCGTTTGCGTAAGCAAACCGGGGTTCGTATACCGAGGATTATACACCAAGGGCCATACTAAGAGAAAGGCCATACTAAGAGCCGTACACCAAGACACGTAACAACAATGATTTCCCATCTGCGCCTACATGATATAGACATTTATGTGGCCGACCTCGACGAGGCTGTACCGCCGTCACAGCGTCGCGGAGCCGAAGTGCTTGCCGTGCGACGGCTGTGTATGCGGGCTCTGGGGACAGGGTGCCCGGAAGTGTCGCATACCCCGGAGGGCGCTCCATATTTGCCGGGTGTGGTGCGGCCGTTTTCCATAAGTCATTCGCGTACACATGCTGCCATAGCCCTCGGTCCGGAGGGAGAAAAATATGGTCTCGGAATAGATATTGAGTATCCGCGGCCGCGCTTGGCTGCGTTGGCGTCGCGCTTCACCAATGCCGAGGACACGCAGGCGCGCGACATCGACGGGCTGCTGCACTTGTGGGCGGCCAAGGAAGCGGCGTTCAAGGCAGCCGAGTCTTGCATTCCCGGAAGTGAGACACCGATACATGCCGACCCCGATGCAAAGCGGCCTTTGGTGGTGTCAGACATAGTTGTTAATCTCGGCGATTGTGTGGCATTGCTCCCCGATGGACGGCAGATGCGGCTTGCCTTTGCCCGTGCAGCCTTTCCATTGCCCCAGCTGATATGCCTGGCCCGGCCATAAAATAGTCACCGACAGAGCTTGCAGACTCGGAATCTTCGTGGTTCTCGGCGAGATTGTATCAGATAGAGAATTACTGCGCGAGCGCAATATCTTGTACCACTGCTGAATTTACTATCATGACACACTCATAGCTTCCATTGTTTCATAGCTCCCCAAGGAGCAAAATGATGCGGAATAAGTGCAAACAAACCCTAAATAACGTTAACAATCAAAGTTTTTTGTCTTAAAAACACCTATATTTGCCATATCGCATTTCGAATACGAAAGACTGAAATTACTACCAAAAAACCAACCACCTAAACAACACCACTATGAGAAAAATTTTCTTAACCGCAGTGCTGATGTTAGGAGCGATGTCGATGAGCGCCCAGCTTGCGACTGTGCAGAATGTACAGCGCATAGATGCCGGCGTCAGCGTCGACAAGCCCGTCATCAGTGCCGATGGCAGTTTCGTTGTGGCACAGGCAGGCGCCAAAGGTATCGTGAAGATCACGGCCGACGGCACATGCACTACTGTCGCCAAAGCTTCGGGCGCATACAATCTGCGTCTCACTGCCGATGGACAGAACGTAGTATTCGCTGCACCCGAATACCGTTCCAACCATTTACGCTATGTATCATTGAAAAGCGCCAACTTGGCCACCAAGAGTGTGCGCACACTTGTCAAAGCTTCGCGCCGCCTCAACAGTGGCGTAGGCATTGAAGGCAACAGCGTCACTGCTGTCGAAAACGGCAAGGCTCGCGTGCAGAGCCTCGACGGCACCAAGGCCGTACGCAGCGCCGTTGCTTCTATCAATTACGGGCACCTTGACGTTACAGTCAACGGCAAGACCCGCAGCATCGACCCTCAGGGCCGCGGCTCGTACATTTGGCCGAGCATCAGCCCTGACGGACAAAAAGTCGTGTATTGGCTTGTGGGTCGCGGATGCTTCGTATGCAACCTCGACGGCACCGGCGTGCAACGTGTAGGCGAGCTCCGTGCAGCCGTATGGGCAGGCAACGACCGCCTTGTCGGCATGGACGAGGTTGAAGGCACCGCCCAGCAGGTGACGGCCTCCTCGCTGCGTCTTTACGACTTGGCTTCCGGCGTTTCGCAGACCATCACCGACGACACAGTCAAGGCTCAGTTCCCCAGTGCCAGTGCTGACGGCAGCCGTATAGCTTTCACCACCCCCGAAGGCGAACTGTATATCGTAACACTCACCAAATAACGCGCAACATTATGAAAAAGAACATTATCCTGACGGCTCTGGCACTTGCTGCCACCGTCGCCGCCGGCGCCAATACTGCCGACGAACTGCGCGTGTACATCAACCCCGGACACGGCGGTTGGACACCCGATGACCGTCCTTGCACACTCGTGGGACACGGTCCATACTCGCGTACCAATACCGATACCCTGAGCTTCTTCGAGTCAAATACAGACCTCGAGAAAGGTTTCGGCGTGCTCGAGCGCCTCATACAGTACGGCCTCAAATTTGACCGCACGCTCAACCAGACCGGCGATAACGCCACCACCGGCGCCGCCCGCGACATGAATAATAATATCGTCATGTCTCGCGTCAAGAACGGCCCGTACCACGAAGACAACGGTACAGCGAGTCAGCTCGGCGAAGCAACACCCGCCGACCTGTACGTATTTAACCGCAATCTCTCCGAGATTTGCGCCGAAGTGGACGCCAACAACTTCGACATGTTCATCTCCATCCACTCCAACGCTGCTGCCGAAGGTACCAACACCAACTTCCCGTTGTTCCTCTATCGCGGCTATGACACCCCGGTGGACGAAGCCGGCGTAACGCTCCAACACCAGCAGACCTCACGTGATATGGCAGGCAAATGCTGGCCCTACGCCATCGGGAACACCCATATGATGTGGACGGCCTATGCTAACGGCGGTACTAACCTCCGTGGTGACATCAGCTTCTATGGAAGCAGCAGCACCAGCTCCGTCACCGGTTGCAAGGGCTACCTCGGAGTGCTCAAGCACCACGTACCCGGCTTCCTCGTAGAAGGCTACTTCCACACCTACCAGCCCGCACGTCACCGTGCCATGAACTGGGATGTGTGCCGCGTCGAAGGTGACGCATATGCTCACGGTATCGCCGACTACTTCGGCTTGACCAAAGAGGCTACCGGTACTATCTACGGCGTGGTTCGCGACAAGCACGAGAAGTTCAAAGATGGTGCATACAAGCCCAATATGAGCACCCCGGATGCCTACAAGCCTCTCAATGGTGTCACTGCCATCCTCAAGAAGGCAGGCACCGAAGTGGCCCGCTACACCACGGACAACTACTATAACGGCGCATTTGTATTTAACGGCCTTGAGCCCGGCGACTACACCATCGAGTTCGAAGCCGAAGGCTACCTGCCCATCGAAGAACCCGTGGCAGTGACCGTCAAGGCAGCCGATGCTGTATATCCCACTGCCAGCCTCGTCAGCGAATCGTGGACACCCCCGGCAGTCGTATACGAGAATTATCCTGACCCCGCAGCCGAGGGTAAGGGCCTGTATGCCCCCGATGAATACACATTCAACCAGACATACGTGGACGAGCCTATCGCACAACTCGCCGACAAGAATGTCCGTCGCGTCATTGCCCGCAACGGCAAGCTCTATATTCTTGCTCTTGACAAGGCTGCGAAACCCAACCCCACCATCATCGTTTACGATCCCGTGGCCAAGACCGTCTTGACCGAAGTATCGACCGAAGGCACCGAAGGTACCGAGAAGAACGTGGCAGACATTCAGGTGACCGCTGACGGCGTCCTGGTGGCATGTGCCAAGGAACTCAACCAATTCAGTGATGCACAAATGGAAGAGGGAGAAACTCGTGGTGACCACAACGTCTACAAATGGGCAAACGATGAGAACGGCCTGCCCACAGGCGCCCCCGTCAAGTGGTTCAGCTCGCAACGTTCAGGCAATATGTACCGCGCATACGTGGGCGAAACCATGGCATATACCGGCAGCTCGGACGAAGGCGTTATCATCGTTCCGGCACAGTCCTGGTATTCGTCTACCACTATGTTCTATAATGTGTACAGTATAGCCGGCGGCGAACTCGTTACCGACAGTTTCCTCAACAACGTGCCCGATTGGAGCAAGCAGAACATCCTGGGAGACTACACATTTGTGACTTCTCCTTTGGACAAAAACAAATTCCTGGTAGTATCCTCCAACAAACCCGTTTACGAAGTAAGTTTTAACGATGTCCAGACATATACCGAGGCTCCCGAAGGCGTTGCTAATGTAAACGCTGCCGGAGCTTTCCGCTATCTCGGCCACAGCTACATGGTAGCTCCCGACAACGCTGAAGGCAACAACGCCGGTGTCAAACTCGTCGAAATCACCGAGGGTGTCAAGAACGCACAGAACGTAGCCACGACCAATACCGCCATCGCCGCTGTAGCTGCTAACGCCGCTACCGCTGCCGATGTGGACGTGGTGAAAGACGCGCAGACCGAAGAAGTGACCGCCGCATACGTCAACCTCTATGTAGTACGCGACGGCAAGGTAAGCCGCTTCACCACCAAGGGCACCACCGCCACCGTTGAGGCTGCTGCTTACGCTTACGGCCTGTCCTCCAAGGATAACGGCGAAACCGTTGACGTTACATACCACGCCACCGGTGCCGCACCCAAGGCCGAACTCATCCTGCACAATGGAGAGAATGAAATCGTAGTGCCCATGGGTGCTGCCGTCAAGGGCGAGAATACCTACACACTCACCAAGAAAGATCTGCTTGACGAAAGCAAGGAATACACTTGGGAAGTACGTTTGACCAACAAGACCATTCCCGCCTCCGGCCTCGTTAAGACTATGAAGGCCGCTTCGGGAAGCAACCTCCGTGCATCCGTGCTCACCATCACCGACCCGACCCAACCCTCGTTCGGTTACAGCGCATTTGCTCCCGGTAAGGCCCAAGGTGTTACCATCTTCGATCCCGAAGGCAACGAAGTTGCTACCGGTCTGTTCAAACAACATGCACTTTGGGGCGGTAATACCTCCAATGCCTCCAATCCGTTCCGTGGCGGCGAACGCGAAGGCAAGTTTGTCTTCGCCGCATGGGGTGACGATGCCTCCGGTGTCACCTACGTCGATCCTCTGGACCTCGATGCAGGCCTGCAGAACATGTATGCCGGCGAAAAACAGTCCTCCGGTGCATACGTCTACAACGGCGTCAACGTAGGCGGCGGCCACAGCGGTCTCTGCTTCGTAGGCAAGGGCGACAACACTCGTATGTACGCCTTCTCCGAAGACCATGACACCTCCATCGCTCCCACGAATTCCCTGCTGTACTGGGAACTCGGTGGCGCATGGCAAATCACCATGGCTCCCAAGGCCACGGGCGAAAGCGGTCGCTGGCTCAACACCAACTGCGATCTCGTGCCTTATGGTGACGGCCTGTTCATGTCGCAGGTTCGCAGCGCCGGCAACAACAGCCTCGGTGTGCCCTGCTTCGCTTATATCGGCACCGACAACGCAGTGAAATACAACTCCGGTAACGAAGAGGACAAAGTTTGGATCACCTCCGGCAACTCCGCTATCGCCATCAGCCCCGACGGCAAGACATTCGTCCTGGGTACCTACGGCAATATGCTGGTAATGGATGTAGCATGGAAAGACGGCGTGCCCACGATGACCAAGCGCTTCGAAATCACCCCCTCCAAGACCGGTGACTGGGCTACCGCACGCTTCGACTATGCAGGCAACCTCCACTACTATGCACGTGCCACCGGCAAGTACGAAGTATACGCCATCGCACAAGAACATCCCGTAGTGACCACTCCGGCTCTCGCCACCGACCTCATCAAGGGCAAATCCTCCGCAGTTGAGGACCTCTATGACGAAGCCGTTGACGCCGAAGCCCCCGTGCTCTACTACAACCTGCAAGGCATCCAAGTGGCTGCCGATAATCTGACCCCCGGCGTATACGTACGCGTTCAGGGTAAGAAAGCCACCAAGGTTGTCATCAAGTAAGACTGAAATCTGAGGCTATAAGCCCAACTCAGAGGGGACGTGCCCACCGGCACGCCCCCTCTTTTTTTGAAGAAGCGCCGGGAATAAGAGAATAATGAGAGTAATGGGAGTAATGAAGAACGGACGGTAGTGGCATAGCTTCCATAGCTCTCATAGTTCTTATTATTCTCGTTATTTCCATTTTTCCCACATTTTACGCCACAAATTGCGGAAAAGTTTCGCTAATAAAAGTTGCGGCATCGGCGGAATATACCTAACTTTGCAAAGCCGTGCGCCTTGTGTGCCCGATGTCCTGTGTGCATATGGGCTTTCCGGTTCGGCCGACTTGACAACAACAAAACAATTATAAAAACTATTCTCTATTAACTTAATCATCTTCTTATGTGGTTATTTAGCTCATCTATAGGACGTAAGTTCGTGATGGCCGTTACAGGTCTGTGCCTCGTCCTATTCGTAACCTTTCACGTGCTGATGAACTCGGTAGCGCTGCTATGGCCCACGGCTTACAATGCCGTGTGCGAATTCCTCGGCGCCAACTGGTATGCCCTGGTCGCATCTGTCGGCCTTGCCGCCCTGTTCGTCATCCACATCCTTTACGCATTGTGGCTGACGCTGCAAAACCGCCGCGCTCGTGGCAACGACCGCTACGCTGTCACCTCACGCCCCGCGCAAGTCGAATGGTCTTCCAAGAACATGCTCGTGCTCGGCTTCGTAGTCATCGCCTTCCTGTTGCTCCACTTGTGGCAGTTCTGGGCTAAGATGCAGCTCGCCGAAATCGTTCCGTCGCAAATCGCCGGAGTGACCACCGTGGACTTCGCCGGTGCTCCCGCCAATCCCGCTATGGGCACTATGTTCCTGCAAGTGGCTTTCAGCAACTTCTGGGCTCCCGTATGCTACCTGGTGGCTTTCGCCGCCCTGTGGCTCCACATGACCCACGGATTTTGGAGTATGTTCCATACCGCCGGTTGGGACAACAATACATGGCTGCCTCGCCTCAAGTGCATCTCCAACTGGTGGACATCCATCGTGATAGCCCTCTTCGTATGCCAGATATTTGTGTTTACATATCGTGCGCACACCAATTACTATGCCGAAAATGAAGCACTGCAGGCTCAGTATGCCGAGGCTTGGAGCAAAGAAGCCAAGGCTCTGAGCACCGAATTCGAAGCCGGACTATTGGAACTTATAGCCCCTCAGATTACAGTGATGAACAACGAGGCATCGTCTCCCGAGGCTCGTATGACCGCCAGCCGTGAAGCCGGTGAAACTCAGTCGAAATACATTCAGGAAAACGGTGAGGCATTCCTCAAAAAAGCCGAGGCTGTACAGAACGCCTTTACCGCTCAGTGCCCCAAAGCCGCTCCCGGACAGGAAATGCAGACCCTCAGCCAGATGGTAAACGCCGTGCGCTCCATGCTTCCCAAGCAGGTTCCCGCCGAATTGATACAATCCCAACAATAACATAAACCACTGACAGCAATGGCAGATCTCAAAAATCTCGAGGGTATGATAGACTCTACCCCCATTATGCAGGAATTCGCCGACATCGAATCGTCGAAGCTCCCCGAGTACCAGATAGACTCGAAAATTCCCGAAGGTCCCGTCGCCGAGAAGTGGACCAACTATAAAGCCCACCAAAAGCTCGTCAATCCCGCCAACAAGCGCCACCTGAGCGTCATCGTTGTCGGCACCGGGTTGGCAGGCGCCAGCGCCGCCAGCACCCTTGGCGAAATGGGCTTCAATGTGCTCAACTTCTGTATCCAGGACAGCCCCCGTCGTGCGCACTCCATAGCCGCACAGGGTGGCATCAATGCCGCCAAGAACTATCAGAACGATGGTGATAGCATCTACCGTCTGTTCTACGACACGGTCAAGGGCGGCGACTTCCGCTCGCGCGAAGCCAATGTATACCGTCTGGCCGAGGTGTCCAACAACATCATCGATCAGTGCGTGGCACAGGGCGTTCCCTTTGCACGCGAATACGGCGGCCTGCTGGCCAACCGCAGTTTCGGCGGCGCACAGGTGAGCCGTACATTCTACGCCAAGGGCCAGACCGGACAGCAGCTGCTGTTGGGCGCCTACTCATCGCTCAACCGCCAGATACAGAAAGGCACCGTCAAGTCCTTCAACCGTCGCGAAATGCTCGATTTGGTTATCATCGACGGCCGCGCCCGCGGCATCATCGTCCGCAACCTTATCAATGGTAAACTTGAGCGTTACAGCGCCCACGCCGTCGTTCTCGCTACCGGTGGCTATGGACGTGCCTTCTTCCTGAGCACCAACGCCATGGGCTGCAACGGCAGCGCTGCCGTGCAAGCCTTCAAACACGGCGCCTACCTGGCCAACCTCGCCTTCACCCAAATACACCCCACCTGTATCCCCGTACACGGCGAAGACCAGAGCAAATTGACCCTGATGTCCGAGTCGCTGCGCAACGACGGTCGCATCTGGGTGCCCAAGAAGAAAGAAGACGCCGAGGCCATCCGCGCCGGCAAGCTCAAACCCACTGAAATACCCGACGAAGATCGCGACTTCTACTTGGAACGCCGCTATCCCGCTTTCGGCAACCTGTGTCCTCGTGACATCGCATCACGTGCCGCCAAGGAGCGCTGTGACGCCGGCTATGGTGTAGGTACGGGCAACGCCGTATACCTCGACTTCAAGTACGCCATCGAGCGCCTGGGCGAAGACGTCGTTCGCGACCGCTACGGCAACCTCTTTGATATGTACCAGATGATCTCGGACGACAATCCCTACGAGACCCCGATGATGATCTTCCCCGCCAGCCACTACACCATGGGCGGTATCTGGGTGGACTACGAATTGCAAACTTCCATCAAGGGTCTCTTCGCCATCGGCGAGTGCAACTTCAGCGACCACGGCGCCAACCGCCTCGGCGCTTCCGCACTCATGCAGGGCCTTGCCGACGGATACTTCGTACTGCCCTACACGATGCAGAACTACCTGTCAGACCAAATCAAGGTTGCATGCCCCGGCACCGACTCGCCCGAGTTTGACAAGGCAGAGCAGGGCGTGCGCGACCGCATTGCCCGCCTGATGGCTATCAAGGGTACCAAGTCCCCCGACCAGATACACAAGCGTCTGGGCCACATCATGTGGAACCTCGTGGGCATGGGTCGTACACTCCAAGGCCTGGTGGAAGCTACCAAGGAAATCGAAGAAGTTCGCAAGGAATTCTATAGCGACCTGCGCATCGTAGGCGAAGCCGAAGACCTCAACACCGAACTCGAAAAGGCCTTGCGCCTCGAGGACTTCCTCGTGATAGCCAAGATGATGGCCATAGATGCCCTCAACCGCAACGAAAGCTGCGGCGCACACTTCCGCGAAGAATACCAGACCGCAGACGGCGAGGCCGCCCGCAACGACCAAGACTATATGTACGTCGCCTGCTGGAAGTACGCCGGCGAAGGCGCCAAGCCCATACTGCTCAAGGAACCCCTGAAGTACGAGGCAATACACGTGCAGACCCGCAACTATAAGTCCTAACCTCACCCCCAATCACACAGAACACAATTATGGAAAAGACTATAAGCGTAAACCTGCGCATTTGGCGCCAGCGCGGCCCCAGAACCAAAGGGCAATTCCAAAACTACCACCTCGACGGTGTCTCCACCGGCAGCAGCTTCCTCGAGATGCTCGATATGCTCAATCAGCAGCTTGTCGAGGCCGGTGAAGAACCCGTAGTATTTGACAACGACTGCCGCGAAGGTATCTGCGGCATGTGCTCGCTGTATATCAACGGTCACCCCCACGGCCCTGTGCAAGGCATCACAACCTGCCAGTTGCATATGCGCAAATTCAATGACGGCGACACCATCACCATCGAACCGTGGCGCTCGGCCGCATTCCCCGTGATACGCGACCTCATGGTCAGCCGTAACGCCTTTGACCAAATCCAGCAGGCCGGCGGTTACGTATCCTTTAACACCGGCGGCGCACCCGACGCCAACGCAATACCCATCTCCAAGGAAGTGGCCGACATGGCCATGGACAGCGCAACCTGCATCGGCTGCGGCGCATGTGTCGCTGCCTGCAAGAATGGTTCGGCCATGCTCTTTGTATCCGCCAAGGTCAGCCAGTTTGCACTGCTGCCCCAGGGACAGGTGGAGCGTGCTCGCCGCGCTCGCGCAATGGTGCGCAAGATGGACGAACTCGGCTTCGGCAACTGCACCAACACCGGTGCTTGCGCCGCCGAGTGTCCCAAGAACATTCCCCTGAGCAACATCGCACGTCTCAACCGCGAGTACCTCAAGGCTAAGTTCAAAGAGTAATATCGGCTTTCGAGCACTCCGAGGCCTTCGAACACTTCGAATACTCCGAGCGCTTCGAGGCCTCAGAGAAGACGCACGCCCCCGCTTCTGCCTCTTGCAAGGCAGGGTGGGGGCATGCTGTGTGTGGGCGGTATTGGTCAAAATGGAGCATATACTGGACTTTTGGGCGACCGGCGAGGCTGAAGTCAGGCAAAATGTCTAACTTTGCAGCTGAATGCGTGCGCTGACGTACGTCTCCGGTATAGAATTAATAGCTAAATAATTATGAATAAAAGAATTGTAGTCGCCGTGATTGGCGTCGTGCTTTCTTTGGGCTCGTGGGCCGAGACTTTCGAGTTGTTCAGCTTTGGCAATTTTGATCAATGGCTGACTCGCAATATTAAGGAATCCAAAATCTTGGGAGGCCATACCAAGCAGTTGTATGCCATCGCTCCTACCGGGACGGATAACAGCGGCAAGGCATACACCAATCGCGGTGGGTCGCCGTGGGCCACATCAAATGTTCTGGCCAAACCTGCCGGTGTCACCAAAGCATCCAATGCTGTCTACCCCGAGGCTCGTGGCAAGGGTAAATGCGCCAAACTCGTATGCCAATACGAACATTGCAAGGCCATTGGCATGATAAATATAGACGTTGTGGCCGGCGGCTCGATATTTCTGGGCAAGATGATTGAGCCAATCAAGTCTACCAAGAACCCGTACAGCAAGATGGAGATGGGTATACCGTTTACGCGCCGACCCAAGGCCCTGCGCTTTGACTATAAAGTATCTGTGCCTGCGGGCAATACGCGTGTATATTCATCCGGCTTCGGCAAGAAAAAGACTTTGGCCGGCAGCGACAAAGCCGTGGCCATAGTGCTGCTGCAACGTCGCTGGGAAGACAGTAAGGGTAATCTTTATGCCAATCGTATCGGCACCGGGTACGAGGCCTTCGGCCATAGCAGTTCGTGGGTCAACGGCCACGATGTCAAAGTGACTTACGGCAAAAGCAACGTCTATGGGCTTATCCCGACCGACCGCAGCTATTACGCCAAGAACTCTAAGGGCAAGATGGTGCCTGTCAAGGAAATGGGCTGGGAACCGGAAGCCAAGCCCACGCACATCATTGTGATGTTCTCGGCCAGCAGCGGCGAGGCATACGTAGGCACCATCGACTTGACCTTCTGGGTGGACAACGTCGGCCTTGTGTACTAAGGGGCTCGGAGGTTTCAGCGAACCTGAAGAGCACGGAGTGCGACTCGGAGTGCTTCGAGTTGTCTAATTATGTCGCCTATGGCGTAATCTAACATAACAAGCGCCTTGCCAAAACATTAAGCCAAAATGCGAATAGTCATACAACGAGTGAGTCAAGCGTCCGTAAGTGTCGAAGGACACGGGACAGTGGCGTCCATAGATGCCGGAATGTTGATACTTGTGGGCGTCGAAAACGGCGACACAGAGGAAGATGCACGGTGGTTGGCCGGTAAGACCGCCGCTTTGCGCATTTTCGATGATGCCGAAGGTGTCATGAATCGTAGTGTATGCGATGTTCGGGGCGGGATAATTGCCGTGAGCCAATTTACGCTGACGGCCTCGACGCGTCGCGGCAACCGTCCCGGCTATATACGCGCCATGCATGGAGCTGAGGCGGAGGCGTTATATGAGGCCTATTGCCGCCTATTGCAGGAAGATAGTGGAATATCTGTCGGTCGCGGCATTTTCGGCGCCGACATGGACGTGGCTTTGCATAACGACGGCCCCGTCACCATCATTATCGACAGCCGCTTGCGCGAATAGTCCGTCGCCATCCCGGGTGGCTGTTGCCATGCCTTTGAACGAAAATGTCTGTGGCTTGAAGTGTCGGCTCTTCGCGGATGTGTTCCTAATTCTGCGAACTTTCGTTTTTTATGATAATATGGCTAAATGGCCGTAGCGCGGCTTATCTTATATCTTATATCAAAAGTTTCCATAAAGGAAATTTAGGAAAGATAAGGGTAGGAGTGTCGCATATTTTGTGTAACTTTGCTGATTGCAAGGTATGCCATTGTCGCAACGCGTTGCAATGAGCATTAAACAACAAATAACGAGACACAAAAGCACGAGACATAAAAAATGAAACGCATACTGACCACGCTTTTTTTCGTAGTAGTCATCGCCGGAGCGATTTCGGCGCAGACCGTTACGGCCGTTACGACGGCAGCCGGCACGCTTCAGTCCGTACTCACGACCGCGCCTGACAAGGTTGTCGCCCTCGTAGTGCAGGGTCCGGTGGATGCCGGTGACTTGGAATTTATAAACACCAAGATGACATCGCTGGAAAGTCTTGACCTCAAAGGCGTAACCATCGAGGCATACTATGGAGCCGGCCACGCCATCAACGGTGTGCAGCGCTATGACGCCAATTACTTGCCCGAGATGATTTTTGCCGGGCTGCGGGCCAAGACACTCACGCTGCCGTTGACAGACAAGCTGCGCATAGGCGAGGGCGCCTTTGTGGGAGCATCGCTCACTGCCGTGACCATTCCGGAGAATGTAGGCGAGGTGGGTGACGGCGCTTTTGCCGGATGCCGGGCGCTGAAGTCTGTGACCGTAAAGACTAATACAGGATCGGGTTCGGACATCTTTGCCAACTGTACGGCCCTGACTACGGCCGACATCTCGGCTATGACAGAAGTGCCCGTGCGCATGTTTGACGGCTGCTCCTCGTTGTCTTCCGTGATTGTCAATCCGAGCTGTATCTCCATAGGCACGGCCGCTTTCCGTGGATGCAAGGCTCTGAAGTCCTTCGATTTTGCTTCGACGCTGACATCTTTGCAGCCCTCCGCATTCGAATGCTCGGGCTTACAGAAGATAGATATGACGGCAAGTCAGGACATTTTTGCCGTAGGACAATATGCCTTTGCCAATTGCAGCGGCCTGACCGAGGCATTGTTCGCGGACAATATTGTGAATATATCCGAAGGCGCACTTTTCAATTGTGAGAAGCTGACTTCTATTCATTTGCCCGGCTCCCTTACCGGTTTTGGTAACGCCATGCTGTCCAATACAGCTATAGCCGGGAAAATAGAAATGCCGAGAATGTCGATGACCATAGGCGACTACGCTCTGACCGGAGCCGCCGCCGTTTCGGAAATTGACATTCCTGCATCGGTATTCTACATCGGCAATGAAGCCATGTCCGGCATGTCCGGTCTGAAACGTATCAATGTCTCCCGACATCAAGCTATTCCGTCAATCGGCATGGACGTATGGTCAGACGTAGACCAGCCCAAAGTGACGTTGATAGTGGCCGACAGTATGTACGGCGAATTCAAGGCTGCCGAGCAGTGGAAAGAATTTGACGTCGTGATGATAAGCGGCACTGACGATATCGCGTCCGAATCCGCTGGTGTGTCTGTCAAGGGCCGCTTCGAAGGTGTGGATCTGCATGTCGTGGCCACCGGAGTTCCGATGAAACGTGTCGAACTGTATGATGTTTCGGGAGCATTGCTGACGGCTGTCGACACTTCCGAAAACGAAATTGTCATTCCGACAGCGGCGTATACGACGCGCGTATATGTTGTTAATGTCATTTTGGCCAACGGTCGCCGCGCGGCAGTCAAGTTGATGCGTTGACGGCGGTACGCGTATGCCGTCGAATGTCGCAAGAGCGTTCAGGCACGAATGCGACGCTGCAGGCGATGCATTCTAACAGATCGAAAGAGTATTAATATGGGAAAGAACAAGTTGCGCAAGTTTGCCGAAATGGAGACTATCCCCTTTGTCTTCCAATATCCTTACGGGCGTCTTGTCTCGGAAGAAACGTCTTGCGATGCCTCTAAGACTGCTTCCGATGGCGAGAATTGCGCGGAGTCATGTCTGCGTGCCCCGATGACGGCCGCCGATGTGGCCGACCGCTCGACATTTCCGTTGCGAGGTCGCTGGCACAGCGATTTCTTCCGCAACGACGGGCCTATAGTGCTTGAATTGGGGTGTGGCAAAGGAGAGTATACAGTTGCATTGGCTCGCCGTTTTCCCGAAGCCAATTTCATTGGCGTGGACATCAAGGGTGCGCGTATGCATGCCGGAGCTACGGCTGCACGAGACCTCGGGCTGACCAATGTGGCTTTTGTGCGTACGTCTATCGAGCTTCTCGAGGCCTTCTTCGCCCCCGGAGAGGTAGATCATCTATGGATTACTTTTCCCGATCCACAGATGAAAAAGGTGCGCAAGCGTCTGACTTCAACGCGTTTCCTGCGAATGTATCGTCGCCTGACGGGCGTCGGAGGCAGCGTGCGGCTCAAGACCGACAGTCCATTCTTGTACACATATACGCGTGAGCTGGTACACCTCAACGACATGCCCGTATATGCCGATGTCCCTGATTTGTATGCCCCGTGGGCAGACATCCCGGCCAATATGTCCGGTATCATGGATATACGCACCCATTACGAACGTCAGTGGCTTGACCGCGGACTCACTATCAAATATCTGCATTTCGGCCTTCCGGAAGACTCGGAAGCGCCGCTTGCCGAATATACCGAGGATATTCCCGAGGATACATACCGCAGTTACAGCCGTGGTCAGGTGCAGCGTCCCGACCTTTGTCCGCCGCCACCCGTGAGCGACCTTGACATTTCCTGATTACTTGCAACATTATGAACAACGATATAATCTATCCCAATCTGGTTCTTGACGCCTTGCGCACCGTGCGCTATCCCGGCACAGGCAAGGATATCGTCAGCGAAGGCATGGTGGCCGATGACATTCGCATCGACGGCCGCCGTGTTTCCTTTTCCATAATTTTTGAAAAGAATACCGACCCGTTTGCTCGCTCGGTAGTACGCGCTGCCGAGGCTGCCATTTTGACACACATAGGCGAAGATGTAGACATCAAAGACAACATCATTATCGCCACTAAATCCCCGGCGGCTAAAGCCCCGGCGCCCGTGCTCCCTGGCGTGCGCAACATCATAGGCATAGCCTCGGGCAAAGGCGGTGTGGGCAAAAGTACCGTCGCCGCCAACCTTGCCGTGGCCCTCGCTCGCGAAGGCTACAAAGTCGGCGTCCTCGATGCAGACATCTTCGGCCCGTCAATGCCCAAAATTTTCGGGGTCGAAGGCCAACAATTGTACATGCGCACCGATGAAGCCGGTCAAAACCTGATTGTGCCGGCCGAGAATTACGGAGTCAAGCTGTTGAGCATAGGCTTCCTTGTAGAGCGCGACAGCGCCGTGCTGTGGCGCGGCTCTATGGCCTCTACCGCCCTGCGCCAGCTTATCACCCAAGGCGACTGGGGCGACCTTGACTACTTCGTCATCGATATGCCTCCGGGCACCAGCGACATACATCTGACCTTGGTGCAGACATTGCCCATCACCGGCGTGGTTATCGTCTCCACGCCCCAGCAGATAGCCCTGGACGATGCACGCAAAGGCATAGCCATGTTCCGTGGCGATAAGGTGGACGTTCCCGTACTCGGCATCGTCGAGAATATGGCGTGGTTTACGCCCGAACAGCATCCGGACGAGCGGTACTATATCTTCGGCAACGGCGGAGCCGTCGATTTGGCCAAAGAATTGGATATGCCGCTGTTGGCGCAAATACCGCTGGTGGCCTCCGTGGGTCGGCATAACGATGACGGTATACCCGTAGCGGCCGGCGACGGGCTTGGCGCACAATCGTTTATACACCTGGCGCACGAAGTGACAGACGCCGTAGAACGCCGCAATGCCACGCTCCCGCCCACCCATGTCGTGCAGGTAAAGCATTGATGTATCACCCATAGACATACTACTGCATATCAATACAGAAGACAAAGAAGATATGACAAAACGCAAGATACTGATAGCAAACGGCCCCAATTTGGGCATACTCGGGCAGCGGCAGCCCGGCATTTACGGCACGGACGGCATTGACGCCATCATTGATGCCGTACGCAGCCGCGTGGGCGATGCCGTCATTGTAGAACACTTGCAGACCAACCACGAGGGCGTGCTTATCGATGCCCTTAATGCCAAGGCACATGACCCGTTGTATGTCGGTGTCATTCTGAATGCCGGTGCGTGGACGCACACCTCTCTGGCTGTGGCCGATGCCGTGGCCGCTATGGATGCCCCGGTGGTGGAGGTGCATATCTCCAATGTGCATGCACGCGAGGACGTACGCCGCAACTCGCTCATAGCCCCGGTATGCCGCGGAGTCATTACAGGCTTTGGCATACATAGCTATGTGCTTGCAGCAGATTATCTTATGACACTTGCTGACAAATAGAAAGCAACATATACATACGTACAATCATCATCGATATGGATACAAAAGACATAGGACAAACTAAGGAACAGGCAGCCCCATGCGCCGGCTCCGGCAACTTCATGTCGAGCCTTACCAAGTGGCTGGCCCGACCGCAGGTTTGGGGATTTTTCCTAAGCATGGCTGTGTGCGCCATAGTTTCGTTGGCCTTCTTTGCCCCGGACAACTTTCAGGGTAACACCTTGCAACAATATGACATGCAGCAAGGCGCCGCCAATGGTCACGCCGCTCAGGAATACGAACGGCAGACCGGCGAAAAAGCGCTGTGGACCAACAGCCTGTTCTCCGGAATGCCCACCTTCCAGATAGCGCCCGAATACCCGTCCAACAGTCTGTTTACTTGGCTTAACGGCGTATATGGCTTGGGTCTGCCCGGGCTGTCATCGCTGATGTTCATGATGATGTTCGGTATGCTGATAATGCTGTATTGCTGGCGTTTGCGCTGGTGGTATGCGCTCATAGGGGCTCTTTCATGGGGTCTTGTCTCATACTTTGTCATCATTATCGGTGCCGGACATATCTGGAAATTCATGGCGCTGACCTACGTTCCGCCCGTCATCGGCGGCTTGTACTTGGCCTATCGCGGGCGCTACCTTGCCGGCGCTGCTATCATGGCACTCTTTGCCATGCTTCAGCTCAATGCCAACCATCCCCAAATCACGTATTACAGCGCCTTTGTGATGGTCGCCCTTGTGATAGCCTGGCTGGTGCGCGATATTAGAAAAAAACACCTGCGCCGCTGGTGTATCGCCACCGCTGTCTCGCTGGCGTCTGCGGCTTTAGCCCTTGGCGCCAACCTCCCGGCGCTATACCATACCTACGAATATGCCAAAGAAACCAAGCGCGCGCAAAGCGAGTTGTTGGCTGATGATGCCGCCCATGGCGTCCAATCCGCCAAGCCCGCCGACCCCAAGGGTCCTACCGGTGGGCTGCCGCGTGAAGAGATAGGCGGATGGAGCAATACGCCCTCCGAAACCCTGTCGCTGCTAATTCCCAATATCAAGGGTGGAGCGTCCATACGTCCCGAAAAAGGAGCAAATGTCCCGCTGTCGCTTGACAAAAGTTCGCATTGCGACTTTAAGATGCAGAGCAATGACCAATTCGGGTTGATGTCCCAGTTCACCGAATACTTCGGAGGCAAGGGTATGACCAACGGCCCGTTCTACCTTGGCGCCATCATCATTGCACTCTTCATACTGGGCTGCTTTATCGTCCGCGGTCCCACCAAATGGGCGTTGCTTGTGCTGACGCTGTTCTCCGCATTCCTGGCCATGGGTAATCACTTTGAGGCGCTCACCGACTTTATGATAGACTACGTCCCGCTGTACAACAAATTCCGCGCCGCCGAGACCGCATTGGTCATAGCGTGCGTATGCGTGCCGCTGTTGGCTATGCTCGGACTGCAAAAGTTGATGGAAGAAAAAGACGGCCTGCGCCGTTACAAAAACGAGTTGATAGCATCCTTCGGGTTTTGCATCATCTTGTGCCTGTTTGTGTTCGTTGCTCCCGGATTTTTCGGCGAACCATTAAGCGAAGACGAAACTCAATGGCTCGTCCAAGCCAAAGAGCAAATGGCTCAAAGTGGTGCGCCGGCCGAGTATTACGGCTATATAGATACTACTATTAGTAATATCAAGCAGATACGTCTCGATATTGTCAGCGCCGATGCCTTGCGTTCCGCTCTGTTCCTGATATTGGGCGGCGTACTTGTCTTTGTCGCCGCGTGTGGCAAGCTTAAGCGCGGCTATGTCGTTGTCGGCCTCGGGCTGCTGGTGGTCGTGGACATGTACGGTGTCGATAAACGCTACATCAGTTCCGAGTCCTATGTCAACAGCGCCAATGCCTTTGTGCAAAGTTTCTATGCCGACCCACTGGCCGCCGACTCGATAGACAATGTCATACTCCGGGACAAGGGGTACTATCGTGTGGCCGATTTCGACAATTTTGGCGGCTACCGCCGCAGCTACTACCATAATATGGTGGGCGGTTATCATGCCGCCAAGCTTAATCGCTACAATGACCTCATAGACACGCACACAATCTTCGAGCCGTCCGTACTGGATATGCTCAACGCCAAATATGTCATCTTCAACGGACGTCTCGAAACCAATCCGCGGGCCTGTGGTCCTGCATGGCTCGTGGACAGTGTCCGTTATGTGGACGGTGCGCGTGCCGAGATTGTCGGGCTCAAGGGCCTCGATTCGCGACATGTCGCCGTAGCCGATAGTCGCTTCGTCTCCACACTTGGTCAGGCCGTGGCTACGACAGTCGGCGACACCGTTGTCTTGGCGCGTCATACGCCCAACACCTTGGAATACAAGGTGACGAGTGCTCGCGGCGGCATCATGGTATGCTCCGAAGTGTGGTTCCCGTGGGGATGGCGTGCTACCATCGACGGCAAAGAAGCGCAGATAGGACGTGTCGACTACGTGCTGCGCGCCATACGGGTTCCGGCCGGCACGCATAATGTGGAGATGACCTTCGATCCTCAATCCATGCATACCACCGCCACCGTTGCATACATAAGCATCATATTGATATACTTGCTGGTCCTCTCCGCTTTGGGTGTACGTTTGACATGCCGTGCAACCTGCCGCATAGGAGGCGACACGTCCGGAACCGGTGGCGAAATCCGATTATCCCGAGACGATCGGCAGAAACTATAGAAGATGGGCTTAGGGCGATGGTATAAAAGATGGCGGCATGGCCGTGGCTTCGGCGTTCATTCGCCGTTGGCCTACGCCCTGGTTACCGAAGTGCTGCGTAAGCAGCGTTGTTATGCCTACCATGCCGAGCAAGACCCGAGCCTCGGCGGCGGAGTTATCTGTCGAGCCCGTGCGCGGATGCTTGTACGTTTGGCCGCCTTTGCGGACGCTCGCGCTGCCGATGTCTCACATATAGATGACTCGTGCGTGCGCCGGACTGTCATCGATGTTCTACGGGCATACAGTCCCGACATCCGGTTCTCCGCCGGGGACGCGGACATTGTCGTCACCGACAGCGCTTCGGCCTACGACATCCCGCGTCCCGGGGACAAGGTCGTTCTGCTGGTGTCTCTGGGGCTTGGTGAAACGCCTAAACGCCAATCCATGGACAAGGCACTCTCAGAGGTCAAGAAAGGCGCCATCACCATAGACAACGCCCGGGACACAGCCGTCACCGTATTGCGGCAGGACTTACCGCGACAGACCATTGAAGCAGCCTTCTGAACCGTAAAATAGCCACTGTGTATCCAAAATCGTATTCAGATCTCCAAAAGCAATAAACAGGCACAAATTCACGTTTATAATTAAGATACCCCCATCCGTTAAGCATCATTGTGAAGACACTGGTATTTGCCACCAATAACGCCCATAAGCTCGAGGAACTTCGCGCCATCGCCGCCGACACCTTCGACATCCGCAGCCTCAATGACATAGGCTGCCATGACGACATCCCCGAGGATGCCGACACGCTCGAAGGTAATGCACGGCAGAAGGCCCGGTGGATCTATGAGCGCTATGGCGTGGATTGTTTTGCCGATGATACCGGTCTGGAAGTCGATGCCTTGGACGGCGCCCCCGGCGTGCATAGTGCGCGCTATGCTCCCGGCCCGGGACATGACTCGGCTGCCAATGTGCGCCTACTGCTGCACAATTTGCGCGATGTTCCCGAAGGATGCCGCACTGCGCGGTTTCGCACGATCATAGTCCTTATGCTCGGCGGATGCGAACACGTCTTTCACGGAGTCATCGAAGGCTCCATAGCCACCGAACCGCATGGCGACGGCGGCTTCGGGTACGACCCGGTGTTTATCCCCGAGGGCCGGACCGAGACCTTCGCTATGATCGGCGAAGAGGCCAAGAACGCTGTGAGCCACCGGGCGCGTGCCACGCAGGCCCTGATGCGATACTTAAGCGAGGTAGATATATGACAGAGGCAAATGGTTGAGTGTGAACAATAAACGTAAGTATTTAGCATTAGAAACACATTTCTCCAAGCAAACATTCATCGAAAATAGAAATAATAAACCCATTCATACAGATGATACGTAAAATACTATTCACGATAGCGGCCATAGCGGCTTGTGCCGTTGGTGCCGGCGCTCAGGGACTTGTAGGCGACTGGAACATTTATCCGCTGTATAGCGGTGAAGTGTCGTATATCGCCGAGTCGCCTTCGATGGTGTACTACACCTGTTCGTCGCGTCTGTTCTCTTACGACAAAGAATCTCACGAAAGTTATTCGTACAATACGCGCAACAAACTCAGTGACACAAACATCGCCGGCGCATACTATAATTATGACGGTCGTTATGTGATGCTGGCCTATGACACCGGCAACATCGACTTGGTGTACGATGACGGTCGCGTGGTCAATATGCCGGATATTCTCAATGCCCAGCTGACTTACACCAAAGGCATACGCGACGCGGCTTTCTATAAAGGGAAAATTTATGTCGCCACCGATTTCGGTCTGGTCATTTTTGACGACAGCCGCCACGAAGTGTCCGAATCGGGCATCTTTGGCAAGGCAGTGGATTGCGTGACCATCGTGGATGACCATATTGTCATGTTCATGGAAAAAGGCGTGGGTAACGATTACTCCCTGTGGAGTGCACCGGTCACCGGCCGACACAACGCCATAAGTAAGTTTGTTCGACTTGGGGGCACATATGTCAAGTCACTTGTGACTGTCGGGACGAAGGCTGTCGGCGTAAATGGCAACGACAACAAGCCGATTATATATAATATAGATTGGAATACGAACAAATTCAAGGTCGAAAACGGCGTCGATGTCGTCGTGGGCGATATCGTGGTTACACCACAGTCGGCCTACTACCTCACCTCCGGCGAAATTGTGATACTTGACGGCGAGGGTAAGGCGGCCGATCGCCATGCCATTCCCGATGAATTGAAAAACGACAAAATAGCCACTTACAGCGGCCTCAATAGCGTTTGGGCTGCCGGACCCGAAGGCCTTGGCAACTACGATATTTCCGGGGCGACGCTCACCGTCCTGGCCGACAGGATTAAGCCTGTAGCTACGACGTGCGACAACGTGGCGTTCATACGCACCAATTCGGCCGGCAATAAGATTTATATCTCCAATCTCGGCGTGACCAACTACAAGAGCATCATCACCATCGGCGATATTTGGTGGATACCCCAGCATACCAACGTCATCGAAGGCGGCGTGCCGCGCGATATCTCCTTGACAGTGGCCTCGGCAGACAATTCCACGGTCAAGAAAGAACAAGAAAAGCGCAACACTACAGCCATGCTTGGCGGCGTTACTCGTTTTGTGGTGGACCCCGATAATGACGATCGCTACTACATAGGCAACAACTTCGAGGGTGTCTACGTCATCGAAAACGACAAGGAGATAGCCAAATTCAACGAAAAAAATTCGCCTATGTATGCATGGTGGGGTGTCAAGGTGCATGATGTAAATATCGACCCCGAAGGCAATCTGTGGGTGGGCGCCTGGACGCTCAGCAATACACAGGTGTCACCATACTATATCTTGCCCAAGGCCAAACTCAAAGGCGACTTGTCCACTATCACTAAGGATGATTGGATAGCCACCAAGCACCTCGGTAATGATGTCGGCAATAAGGATATGGGCAGCCTGATATGCAGGAAATCGAATATGGTGTTCACTTGGCACAGCAAATTCGGCAACCCGGTATGTGCCTACGACACCAAAGGTACGTATACCAATACATCGGATGACGTTTTCTACGAGATCTCCGATATGATAGATCAGGACGGCAAGACCTTCTCGTGCGACCGTATCACCTGTGCCATCGAGGATCAGCGCGGTCGCGTATGGGTGGGCACGACTTCCGGTCCTTTCGAGATTACCAATCCGAGCAAGGCTACCGACCCCACCTCGCGTATCACCAGACTGAAAGTGCCGCGTAACGATGGTACCAACTATGCCGACTATCTGCTTGACACCGAACAAATCAACGATATGTCCATCGATGCGGCCAACCGCAAATGGATTGCCACAGAGAACTCCGGCGTATATCTCGTCAGCGAAAACGGCGACCAGATTATCGCTCATTACACCACCGACAATTCGGCGCTGCCCTCCAATACGATATACTCCGTATTATGCAGCCCCGTGGACAATGTTGTATACTTTGGTCTGAAGACCGGGCTTGTGTCCTTCAATAGCACCTCGTCTCCCGCCGCCGATACCTACGACAACGTCTATGCATATCCCAACCCGGTACGTCCCGATTACACCGGATGGATTACCATCACCGGCCTTATGGACCAGTCGCTGGTGAAAATTGCCGATGCAGCCGGCAACGTTATCTACCAGACGCGTTCCAATGGCGGAATGGTTACCTGGGACGGCTGTGACACAGGAGGCAACCGCGTGCGCTCCGGCGTATACTATGTCTTTGCATCGCAGAATGCCACCGGATCTTCCGAGGGCGCTGTCACCAAGATTGTAGTCATCAACTGAGCTGCCGGGCATTGACTGACGCCAAACATACCGACGTTGCGGCCGTCCTGTTTGCAGGAATGGCCGCAACGCGCATTTAGGCACGACTTTTGCCGTGAAGTTTATGCCAAGTCATAGGCGGCAGGTTAGGCCCTGTCGTAGACTTCGGCACATCACGACCACAAATCGAACACATACACGCTTACAATTATGGATTCTGACAAGCATCCTCTGAAATATGCCGATGAAAAAGACCGCTCGTATGGGCTTGTCGGCATGGCTATATCCTTGACAGTCTTTGATGGAGAAGATATGCTCTCCGCGATATGCCTTGACAACGCTCCCGGAAGCGGCGCCGAGATGGCTCCCGAGTTCCATTTTTCCGGCAATCCCACGTTGAGTGTCGGGGCAGCTTGGCGGCATACCGTTAAACAATTTGAGCTGACGGCTGCGATGCTTGTCGGCAATGCCCTGTGTCGTGCATATGTAGGACGCAAGATACGTATGACGCCCACTGTCAGCAAGGCCATTCGCGATGTAGTCGTGCGAGTCGGCAACGACACTTGTGACTTGGAAATTGACGAGATCGACCGATTGTACGACAAAGTGCATGACAATCTCGAACGCGTGTTTATGCACAATCGCGTGGTGTCGGTGGCCAATAGTTTTGCCGACACTTTGCAGCGTCAGCGGCGTCTCACTGCCGCCGAAGTCGCCGATGTCCTTGCTCCCCTGTTGTAAAGGCCGACTATACTAAGATAGCCGTTATAGCATTCATCGCTATAGTAGCTATCATGGTTATGAAAGCTGTTTCGCCGCATAAGTCATCCTCCCCTACGTGGGTCATAACTTCTCCGCTTATTCGATTATAAACAACCGTTTTCACCGTGCCCGAGAGCAAAATCCCCGTTCCATATAAGCCGTTGGCGGTCATAGCCGCCGGGACAATAATTATGGCCTTTGCTATGTGGTTGGCCGGGCATTCGTACATCGCTTTTTGGGACACTCAAACGTATATAGATGCGGGCGGCAATATCTTGCGGCATGGCGCCGATGCCATCCGTACCCCCGTATACCCATTGATAGTAGGACTTTGCCGCCTTTTGCCCGGTGAGACGGCGTGGGTGTATGCACTCGTAATTCTGCAACTCGGCGCCTTCGTGGCCACTGTTCCTGTGATATGGCGTGTGGCCGCACGGCTCATGTCGGCGCGAGCCGCGCTTCTAACCACCGGGGCCTATGCCTGGTGCCCGACTTTTGTGTCATATGCCATGTTTGTCATGCCCGACATTTGGTGCGTCATAGGCGTGGCGGTGCTTCTTGCCGTGGCTCAAGATCTTGCCGAACACGGAGGTCGTAAAGCTTTGGCGTGGTGTGTTGTTGTGTCCATAGCCTTGACGCTGCTCAAGCCATCCAATATCTATATCGCGATATGGTGGGTTGTGATAGCCATGGCTTTACTGCTGCGGCGTAACCGACGCTGGTGGCGCTATCTTGTCCCTGCATTTGCTATGGCTGTGATCCTGGGCGGCTACGGATTATTGGTGCAGCGCTTAACCGGCTACTATACCGTTTCGGTAGTTTCCGACATCAACGACTTGGGCAACGCTGCCCAGCGCCGCAAGCTCGTGCCCGAATTGGCTCCGGATAGTGCCACCGCCGACCTCTTTCGGCGTATCAATGCCGCCGACACCGTCACCAATCTGCGGCGACGCCAGATGGCCTTCATTGGTACCGAGTCGTTGACGTATGCCCAAATACACTCCGTCATGTCAGCCACCAAGGCCTATGACCCGGCGCGGTGGCATCGCGGCATCCTTGTGCGCCTTTTCGAGTCTATGCCCTCAAACGCCTTCCCCATACACGGCAGCGACCGTCTCAAATACTATACCAACGCCTTGCATGTCAGTTTCTATGTTGTGTACATTGTCATTTTGGCGCTGTTCGTGTGGCTTAGTACGGCCCGATGCCGACATGTCGGCGCGTGTGGGACGCGGCTGTTTCGATTGTGGGCGCTGTGGGTGCTTGTCTGCGGCGGCATCGCCACGGCCATCATTGGCGGTTTTGATGACTACGGACGACTTGCCATGGGTGTGTATCCGGCTCTGATGCTGCTGTGCGGTGCTGCTCTGGCGGCTCCTTCGGATACTGAGGGGTGAGGACGCGCGGCGTGGTGCTCCGTGTCGAAATATGCCAACGTGTTTAACTACTTTTTTGCATCGTGTCTGCGGCTATTTCGCCGTTTTTGGTTAATTTTGCAGATAAGTAATACGGAGTGACGATAGCAGCCACGGTGGCGGTCTCGAAATCCTCCGGCACACATACGGCAGATAATTATGGAGAATAAATTCAAGATGGTGGCCAAGACCCTCAAGGGTCTCGAGGCTGTACTTGCAAACGAACTTCGTGCCTTAGGGGCCTTTGATGTAGAACCCGGGCACCGCATGGTATCCTTCGGGGGCGACTTGGAAACACTATACCAGGCCAACTTGAGCTGCCGTACGGCATTGCGCATACTCAAGCCGTTTTACGAATTCGAGGCCGGCGACCCGGACGAGCTTTACGATGCCGTCAAGGCCTACGATTGGGGCTCGCTTCTGACGCTTGCCAAGACCTTCAGCATTGATACCACTGTATACAGTGACGAGTTCACACACTCGCGTTTTGTTACTTACCGCGTCAAGGATGCCATAGTCGATTGGTTTAAGGACCGTTACGGCGAGGACAAACGTCCCGGTGTGCGCCTGCAAGATGCAGATGTGATGATTAATGTCCATATCTCGGGCCGCAAGGTGACGTTGTCACTGGACTCGTCCGGTGAGAGCCTGCACAAGCGTGGCTGGCGTCGCGCAAGCACTGAGGCGCCTATTAGCGAGGTCCTCGCCGCCGGTATATTGCTGCTGAGCGGATACCGCGGCGACCGGCCGTTCGTCGACCCCATGTGCGGCAGCGGCACCTTCCTTGTGGAAGCCGCTTTGATTGCCGCCAATATCAAGCCGGGTGTGTTCCGTCAAAGCTTTGCCTTTGAGCATTGGCCCGATTTTGATGCCGACCTCTTTGATCGTCTGGCCAATGACGATAGCGAAGAACGCCCCATCGCACATCCCATCATCGGCCGTGATATTTCGCCGGCAGCCGTTGATATCGCCCGCCGCAACCTCACTGCTGCCGGTGTGGCCAAGGATGTGGATCTGGCCGTACAGCCCATGTCCGCATGGGAAGAAGCGCCCGCACCCGAAGGCATTATCGTCACCAATCCGCCTTATGGTGAGCGTATCAGCGCTCCGGACATGGAGGCTCTCTACGAGACCATAGGGTCGAAACTTAAACACGTTTTTGCCGGTTGGGAGGCATGGATCATCGGCTATCGCGAAGAATACTTCCGTTGCATAGGTCTGGCTCCAACCACCAAGATAGACTTGTACAACGGCTCGCTGGACTGCCAGTTGCGCCATTATGTGATATTTGCAGGTACCAAGCGCGATTTTCGTGCTGCCGGAGGCCGGCTTAAGACCATAGATGATCGCGCCGATCGTCAGCGTCGAGACGAGCGCAAGGCCTTCCGCCGCGATGACCGCGATGACCGTCGCTCGTTCCGTGATGACCGTCGCGACGGACGCCGGCGGCCTTTTGACCGTGATGACCATCGTTCGTTCCGCGATGACCGCGATGACCGCCGCAAGCCTTTCTCTCGCGACAACCGTCGTCCATTCCGTGACGATCGTGACGACCGCCGTGGTATCGCAACCGAAGGCTTTGCACCCGAGAGCGAAAATCCGATGGCACGTCGCCGCAATATACATGCACTCAAATCTATCGGCGGCGGCGGTCCCAAGTTGCCCCCGTCCACGGGCGCTATTATGCGCGATCGCGGATGGAAGAAACGCTCCTTGCCGCCCAAGGACAAAGGAGACGATGCCGCCGAAAAAGAATAGGACAATATAGGCTGCCAAGCAAAAGCGGTCAAGATGTACCTGTCAAGTAAAAAATACCTGTCAAATAATAGCTGACATCATACTTACAATACAACAAAACACTTCGTTTGCGCTATGGACAACATCAAATGCGTCGGAATTTTGACCTCCGGAGGCGATGCCCCCGGTATGAACGCCGCTATACGCGCCGTCACTCGTTCAGCCATATACAATGGGCTTAAAGTCAAAGGTATATATCGTGGCTACCATGGGCTTATAGCTGATGAAATAAAAGAGTTTCACACCCAAGATGTTTCCAATATCATTCAGCAGGGCGGAACCATTCTCAAAACAGCTCGCTGCAAGGAGTTCACCACACCTGAAGGCCGTCAATTGGCATACGATGTCTTGCGTCGACATAGCATTGACGCCCTCGTCGTTATCGGCGGCGACGGTTCGCTGACCGGCGCTCGCATTTTTGCCAACGAATTCAACTACCCCATCATAGGTCTTCCGGGTACCATAGACAACGACCTCTATGGCACGGATAGTACCATAGGATATGATACGGCGCTCAACACCATCATGCAATGCGTCGACAAGATACGCGATACGGCCACCAGTCACGAGCGCTTGTTTTTTGTAGAAGTCATGGGCCGTGACGCCGGTTTTCTGGCCCTTAACGGAGCCATAGCCACCGGCGCCGAGGCTGCCATTATTCCCGAAATAAGCACCCAAGTCGACCAGCTGGCCGAGTTGATACAAAACGGCTTCCGCAAGAGCAAGAACTCGTCTATAGTGCTTGTTGCCGAAAGTCCCGTCACGGGTGGCGCCATGGGTTTGGCCGAACGCGTCAAGAACGAGTACCCCGGATACGATGTGCGCGTGTCCATTCTCGGACACCTGCAACGCGGCGGATCGCCTACGGCTTTTGACCGCATTATTGCCTCGCGTATGGGTGCCGCCGCCATCGATGCTCTTATGGAAGACCAGCGCAATGTGATGATCGGCATTAAGAACGATGAGATTGTGTACGTGCCCTTCTCCAAGGCTATCAAGAACGACAAGCCCATCAATCGCGACCTCTTGGAGACACTTCGCCGTCTTTCCATCTGATAATATGACAAATATTCCGCACGGCCGACAGGACATCCTTGTCGGCTGTACGGTATATGTTTGTCGTGCTTCCGTCCTCTCGGCGGGCGACGTCTTACACGGGATGAAAAGCTGTATCTGTTCTTCTGTTTGCGGCATTGCCGCGCATTCATTCACTCGAGAGTTCGTATCCGCCACCACTTACCCCAAAAAAACAACATTCCCTTTATACCCATGAAAATTCTCCATACAGCCGATTGGCATCTGGGACACCTCCTATACGGTTGCAACCGTATAGACGAACATCGCTATGCCTGCCGTCAATTGATTGCCGTAGCTAAGGCCGAACAGCCTGACGCTGTGGTTATTGCCGGTGATATATACGATGTGGCGACTCCTTCTGCCGAGGCTGAGAAACTTTTTGTAGAAACCATACTTGAACTTACGAAAGTCGTTTCGGGAGTGACTGTTGCGGCCATTGCCGGGAACCATGACAGCGCTCGCCGTCAGGATGCGCACAGCCCTCTGTGGGAGCGTGCCGGAGTGCATGTCGTAGGCGGCATCGTATCCAATGCCCTGTATGACGTCGAAAACTCCGAAAACATCGAGAGTTCTAATCCCGATACGGATGCACCTTGTTCGGTGCTTGCCGAATCAGACGGCATACTGCGCAAAAAATATATTTTCGAAGTCCCCGGGCGCGGTTACATCATTGCTATTCCGTATGCCAACCGTTATGTTGACCTTGGAAGTCTGTGCTCGCGGCTTACGGCGATAGTCAGGCGCTTAAATGTCAATGATTTGCCCGTGGTTATGGTAGGGCATGCCACCGTGGACGAGCTGGTAGGCGCAAATCGGGTAGATTTGGTTGCGAGCTACGGCGGTGAGATTTCGGAAGTGCACAACGACGATGGCGCTGTGCATCCGGTCGTAGGCACAGTAGAGGGACGTTCCTTAGGAGTATGGGGCAATGGCTTCGACTATCTCGCTTTGGGACACATACATGGCCGGTATGTGTATTATGACGACAATACGCACGCCACCGCTGCATATAGCGGCAGCCTGCTGCCTACGAGTTTCGATCAAGCATGTGCGCCGCATGGGGTGTATATCGTGGACATTCCCGGACGCAAGCACGGACCTGTGACTATGACATTCCGGGAAATCAAGCCGCTAAGGCCGCTGGTGACCATTCCGAGCCTCGGCATGTATACATGGAATCAGGCCATGACCGCCCTCGAAGAATTTAACCCTGCATCCGTGTCATACGTGCGGTTGAATATTAAGCAAAAAGACGCTTTACCACAAGGCTTTATGATGCAGGCACGCAAGGCTGTCGAAGAACGCGGTTGCCGTTGCATCATTAGCACCGTCAATTACGAGCGGCAATTAGATAACGCCGAAGGTGTACCGGAGGATAGGACGCTTAGTTTCAGCGACTTTGAGCATAAAACGCCACAGGACATAGCGCGGATGTACGTCAGCGAGAGAAAATTGGCCAATTGGGACGCCGAGACACAGCGGCTGTTACAGGTGGTCCTTGATGAAATAGACGAGGAGAACCGCAATAAGTAATTCGCATCACCGAAGCGCGCGGGCCTGTTGTCTTTGGCAAAAGGCGCGGATTGAGCCGCTTCATTAGTTTCCGTCAAAACCTCAATAACCGATGAAAATCAAGAAAATAGCTATACACAACATTGCCACTGTCACCGATTGCGTACTTGATATGGAGCAGGCGCCGCTGCGAGCAGCCGATCTGGTGCTTATATGCGGAGAGACCGGTGCCGGTAAGACGACCATACTTGACGCGATATGCTTGGCCTTATACGGCAAGGCTCCACGCATGGAAGACACCGATATGGTTGCTCGCCGAGGTGAGGCTGCCGAAGCAGACCCTTCCGGATTGGGCATGGACGATGTGCGGCAGATGATGACCACCGGCACCTCCGAATCCTGGGTGCTGATGTCGTTTGCAGTTAAGGACGGCGATGCTGACCGCACATACACTGCCGGGTGGTACTGCTCGTGCGCCAACGGGCGCACCTTTGATGCGTTCATCAAAGGTGTTGCCGGTCGAAAAGGTCGCAACAGCGGATATCGCGATGCCGCCAATTTTCTTGTGCCCGGCGATGTCGTCACCGAAGTCGGCACTGTAGCCGTGCGTGATGGCAAAGATGTCATAGATAAGCGTGTACATGACGAGGTTAAACGTATTATTGGCTTGGATTTCAACCAATTTTGCCGCACAACGATGTTGGCGCAAGGCCAGTTCTCCAAGTTCTACAAGAGTTCGGATGCAGACAAGGGTGTGATACTCGAAAAAATACTGGGAAACAACGTGTACTCACGTGTCGGCAAACGCGTTTACGAAAAAACACGAGAATATAAAAACGTCTGGGAACAGCTCAATGATCGCCTCGGCGACCTCAAGCCCATGACTGATGACGAGCGCCGAGCTGTCACCGAAGCCATTGCCGAGCAGGGAGTTGTGGTCGCATCTGCCGCCGCTCAATGTCATAGGATAGATACGCGCCTTGCGTGGCTGTCCACAGATGCCGATATCAAAGCCTCGGAGGCTGCCGCTGCCACCCTGAAAAAGGCGGCCGAAGAAGCCCTGACTACTTCGGAATACACTGCTGCAGCGGCACATGTGGCACTGTGCGATGATGCAGCTGCTGTTATCAATGTCCTTCGCGAAGTACAGGGTAATAAAAAGCGGAGCGATGACAGCCGTAAGACGCTGGAAATGTGTGTAAAGAAACTTGCTGTCGCCTCTCGCGAACTCAGCGAGCAAAGTTCGCTCCTCGAGGCCGAAAAGGCCAAGCTGCGTGTCAATGAGGTCGATTACGCCACCCGGGCATCGCAGCGCGATGTGTTTGACCAAGACAAGCAATTTGTCGAGGCGCTCAATGCTATTGTTTTATCTGACAGCTCGATGCTGAAATATCGGCACGACCTTGACGCGAAACGTAAGTCCGAGGCCGAGGCCGAGAATGCACAGGCTAAGGCCGAGAAAGACCTGAAAGCCGCGCAGAAAGCCGTGGATGAAGCAGTCTTGGCGGTCAAGGCCGGGGAGGAGAAACTGGCAGCCTTAAAGCCCGAGGAGGTTAATGCCAACCGCGCCCATCAGGCCGCACGCCGGGGAGGGTTGGTGTCGCTGCGTACAGCCGTCAGCGAATTGCAAGTCCGCCGGGAAGAGAAGGCCGAGGCCGAGAAACACCTGAACGAATACAATGATGTCATCATACAAAAATCCGATGCCATAGGCCGAATAGACCCATTGATAGATACGGCAGACAAGGTATTGAAGACGGTGGAAGATGCTTTTGCTTTGGCCAATATGGCCGCAGGCAAGGATTTGGACAAATTGCGTACACATCTCGAAGTCGGGTGTATGTGCCCGTTGTGCCGACAGAAGATAGAACATGAATTGCCGCAGCGCAGCGACTTGGTGGACGAATGCAACGCCCTTAAGAAGCAAAAAGGCTCGGCTCAGAAAAATTTGGACGAATTACGCGACCGGCGCAACACCCTTGTCCGCCAAAAGACTACGGCTGAGGAAATGTGCAAGCAGGTTCGGTATTCGCTCGAAAAGACAAAGGCAGACATAGAAACGCGCCAAAAAGCCATAGACCGGGCTGTCAGCAATCTTCAAGTCGAGACGGGTGACATCGAGACAATAGACGCTATAATTAAGACTTTGGATGACGAAGTTCGGCGTACCGAGGAAACCCTGCAGTCAATAAGCGAGGCTCAGAAGCAGTTGGATGCATTACGCAAGGAGGTGGATTGCTGCGTGACCGCTCGAGACAAGACTCGCGAAAGGCATGAGCAGTGTGTCAATGTACTTACAGATGTTCGGTCAGCCATCAAACAGATAGATAAGGCATTGGCGGATGCCGAGACGACCAAGAACAAAGCGCAGACTACCATCTTGCTCATTGATGCGGAACACATCTTCGGCGACATTCGTGAAGTTTCGGGCCAAGTCGTAAGGGAAGCATACGCCGCCGCGCGTTCCGCCGATAAAAAGCAAAAAGACCTGATAGACAGCCAACGGCACAACATCGAATTGCACAGCCGTGCACTCGTCGAAATGCAGAAATTATATGCCCAAGCCAAAGAAGCCATGCCCGAAAGCATGGTCGGAGAGGATGGTATCGGCGTCGATTCCGGAACTCAAGCAGCCGCCGATTTTCCGACATCCGGCGATACGTTGACGGAAGCCGTCAGCGCAGACAGCCTCAATCGACTTATGCGAGACATTGCCGCGGCCAAGTATGCTCTGGATGAAATTGCGGCCAAGACCAAGTCCTGTGAGGCGGCGTTGCAAGACTACCTTGGTGGCCATGACGGCACTTCACGCGACGAATTGGAGCATCTTGCAGCAGCGGATCCACGCGAGACTCTGCAGATGCGCAATATTGTCGGCAAGGCTCAACGGGCTGTCGGCGAGGCTTGTGCACGTCTCGCCGAGGCACAGCACCGTGCGGTTGAACATGCCAAAGTAGAAGGCAATGTCCCATTGACCGAAGTGGAGGGCGACGAAGCCACCGAAGCCGTGCGGCTGCTCAGGGAAGCAAAGACCGAGATGTCGCAACGCCGCGATGCCGCCAATGGCGAGATTGGCAAGCTGAACGAGCGACTCAAATCGGACGATACGCTGCACCGCGAACATCAGGCATTGCTGGAGCGCGTGGCACAGGCCAAGACCGAATATGACAAATGGGCACGCCTTAACAGCATACTCGGCGATTCAACCGGCGATCGCTTCCGCCGCATAGCTTTGAGTTTTGTTCTCGAGTCGTTGCTTGAACGCGCCAATGTCTATTTGCACAAGCTTACGCCGCAATACGACCTCGTGGGCGTGCGCGGTACGCTCAATATTAATATTCGCGACATCGGTCGCGGCGGTGTTATTCGCTCGGGAAATACACCTTCAGGCGGTGAAACCTTCCTGGTGTCACTGGCGTTGTCGTTGGCGTTGAGCGAAATCAGCGACAGTCTTGCCGTGGACACCCTGTTTATTGATGAAGGCTTCGGCACGCTTAGCGGACAGCCCTTGCACAATGCCGTGGAACTGTTGCAGTCTTTGCAGCGTGATACTTGTCGCCGCGTGGTGCTCATCAGCCACAATGCCTCACTGCGTGAGATGATACCCGTGCAACTCCAACTTACCAAGGACCCGTACACATGCACTTCGACGGTGCGGACGGTGGTCATATCCTGATGCTGTTGCAGGTTAGGGTCTGAGTTGTCATAAAGAAAAATGTTAACAGTCGTAATGTCAGATTGACGGACTTTTTGATAAGCCAAGCCGATGGCATTGAGACGGCATCGATTAGATGATGCAAAACATATTGATGTTACTATCCCAAAGACATGGCGAGGGTAGAAATGGTGAATGTGTATCGCTTAACACTCATTAACGTGTAACAAGCGACATAATTCTTAAAAAATGTATATTTTTGCGAATTAAAGGCAGTCTCGGCGATGCGTGAGCGACTGTCGGCACAGCATATACGATACAGATATGAAAATATGCAGAAATTGCGGATGGCCCAATGGTGATGCTGATACCAAATGCGCCAAATGCGGAGGGCGATTGCCGGCTCGGCCTGATGCCGAAGAGCATGAGGAGTCAGGCACGAGCGTCCCGCCGTGCCGGCGGTGCGGCTATCCCGTGTCGTCACTTTTGCGCCACTGTCCGGTGTGTCACGCCGCTTTGAATGTAAAAACGCATTGACCTTCACGCATATATCCATATGAGTAAAAACAATTCCATAATATCCCGGCGCTGTGACTTTGCAGTCGGTGACGTTGTAGACGACCGGTGGAAGGTGCAGGCTTTTTTGGGCGAGGGAACATACGGCAAGGTCTTTCGCGTGACCGATGCCGACGGTCTCGAGTATGCGCTCAAGCTGTTGAAGGTCTGGGAAGTAATGCCTGCCGAGCGTGAAGGGTTGCTGTGTCGTTTTGACCGTGAGTATGACACCTCGCGTATCGTCAGCCGCCACCTTGTGCATGCGTTGTCCAAGGGGACTGTCGAAGGCAATCCCTATATGGTGATGGAATACTGCGGCGGTGGTGACCTATGGCATGCCACCGTAGAGTGCTCACCGGATTTGGCCTTGCTGTCGCGGCAAATTCTCGAGGGCCTCGGCGACCTTCATCGTGCCGGACGCGTCCATCGCGACCTCAAACCCGAGAATGTGCTGCTGCGCAATGATACATGGGCAATGCTCACCGATTTCGGCATCAGCGGAGATCAGAACAATCGTATGACACGTCGCGGATGGTCAGGCGTGCCGCGCCAACGTTTTGGCACGGTGGCGTATATGCCTCCCGAGCAGCTTAATCCGCGGCGCGGCAACGCCACGGTTCTGCCCACCACGGACATTTTCTCGTTTGGAGTGATGATATATCAGCTGTTGACGCGGACTTTGCCCTTCGGACATCTGCGCAGCGATGAAGACATGGCCCGCTATGTGCTCAATGTTCAGCGCGGGCAATGGAATCGCGAAGCCTTGCGCTCTGACATCCGCACTTCGGAGTGGCTTGACCTGGTCGAGGCTTGTCTTGTGCCCGACTTTAAGCACCGTATCAGTAGTGCCGAGGAGGTCGCGCGCCTTGTGCCCGGTGCCGAGGCAGCCGTACATGACACTTTGCGTGTGACTACGGCGGCCGCAACGGCATCGGCGGATGATCCGGTCCTCGTGGCCACCTATGGCGACGATGCCGGCGAGACTTTTGACCTTGCGACCTTAGCCAAGGACTCCGACGTCATATACATAGGGCGCGAAGATGCTGACAGCGGGGTGGCCAATCATATACAGCTGCACGAAAGCGATAGCGCCTATATCTCGCGTCGCCACTGCACCATAGAGCACGACCCGTCGATGCATCGATGGATTGTCCGCGACGGGCAATTTCGCGTGGACTGTCCGGTGGCGCAGCGCTCTACGGCCGTATTCCCATGCGCCACATGTACCGCCACATGCGACCACACCGCGTCCTCGTCTTGGCATCCATCGCTCAACGGGACGTACATCAATTCGGATGAAGTCGATGCCGACGGGCATATCCTTACCATCGGCGACATTATCAGTATCGGCGACACCAAACTACGTGTCGAAAGCGCGATAAAGTCCACCGGTAAATAATCATTAAGGACTTTAAACATCTTACACGTAGAGCACAAAACAATACGAACACCAATAGAGTATCACATACGACATTACCATGCCCAACGAATCCAACAACAGCGGACACAGCCTCGGCAGCTCCTTAGGCGCCGGGATAAAGTCCATATTCGGTGCCGGCGGTCGGCGCTATTATATCTTGGAGCACAAGACAGCCACTGCAGGCCATCGTGCCGGAGATGTTCGGCGTATCATAGTTGACTACATCGAAATAGGTCGCGATACCCGGTGCCAGATACGCTACGGCGAGGACTGTCCCACGGTCAGCCGTCGCCATGCCGCCATATCCAAGGCTGAGGACGGCGAGACATGGCGTCTGACGCCGCTGTCTCACACCAACGACACTCTGGTCAACGGCAAGCGCGTCACAGCGCCGGTGCAACTGCATAATGGCGATGAAATACAGCTGTCCACCGACGGGCCGCGCTTGGGCTTCATCATGCCCGAGGGTGATCAAGGTCTGGTTCGCAGCATCGGGCTGTCGGCACGCTTGGGCCTCTTCCGTCGGCAAGCTTTGCGGCCTTATCGCCGCGCCATGGTCGCCATAGGAGTGCTTGTCGCGCTGCTCGCGGCAGCCGGCGTGTACTTTATCGTGCGCCAGCAAGGATTGATACGAGAGCAGCAACAGGCTCTGGAACAGGCTCGTGTAGCATATACGCGCGAAAAGGCGGTTCAGGACTCGCTCATAGCGGCGCTTACGGCCGATAATGCCGCCTTGCGCGGCACCTTGGACGAGCGCATGTCCAACCTTGACGCTATGGGTCAGACTATAGACGGCACTACCGAGACGCCGGTGACCATAGTGCCGCGTGGAGGAATGCCGCGCGTAGCTTCGCGTCGATACGACAACGGTGCCTTGGATCGTGCCTCGGCTTATGTGTACTATATCAGTGCGGTAGCCATAGATGTGACTGACGAAGATGGCGCTGTGCGCCGTGTGCCGCTGGACGGTAGTGAGTCGCTGAGCGGATGGAGTGGCACGGGGTTCATGCTGCGTGACGGCCGTTTTGTGACGGCGCGGCATGTCATCGAGTCGTGGCTCTTCTGGAACGACCAGGAGGGACAGGATTTCACGCTCAATTTATTGGCAAACAATGGCGGAGCTGTTGTCGCCCATTTTGTGGCGACCTCGCCCACGGGTCGTACCATGCGCTTCAATTCCACCATGTTCCATACCAACGGCACACATGACCGGCGCATGACCACCGAGGACGGAGTTGTTGTCAGTCGTGCCAATACCGATGAAACCGATTACGCATGGTTTAATGCCGGAGGTGCGGGCCTGGATTTCGATGCCGCTGCCAGCAAGAACCTCGGACGCGGCACACGCCTGACCATATTGGGCTATCCGCTGGGTTTCGGGAGCGCCGGTGATGGCGCCATACAGCCGCTTTTAGGTACGGCCACGGTCAGCGTTCCCGGTCTGCGTGACGGTGTTATCTATACTACCGAGACATCCTTGGAACATGGTAATAGCGGTGGCCCCGTGTTCTATACTGACGCCGACGGCAACCTGCGAGTGGTGGGCATCGTAAGCGCTATAGCGGGGTCTTCGCTGGGATTTATAGTGCCACTGTCGGCTGTCAGGTGACGACAATAGGCGTGTCCGACGACCGAAAAATCCGAATGACAACAAATGGGACGAAGACCGTCGCGGTGAAAACAATCCCGGGGTAACAACATAATACCGCACACATCTCCACATATTGCTCCCCAAGGAGTACCACTTCTCAAAAAATAACACAACAACAATATGGACAAGAAACTTATACTCCAATTGGACAGCCATACCGATGCAGCCGGGAAATTCAAGCCCTCGGCACCGCGGCAAGGCAACGAGGACAGCAGCCTGCTGCTGGTGTCCTCGGAGGCAACGCCCGGATATGCGTCCTTCGCCAACGGCGGGGCTCCGGACGGAACAGTAACCATCGGCGATGGCGGCGTTGTGATGGTGGTGGCTGACGGCATGGGTGGCATGAATGCCGGCGAGGTGGCATCGGCCATAGCCATAGACGTGGCTGCCAAAACATTTGAAAACGACCAATGCACGCGAGCCAAGGATGCCGTCTCCCGCGGCCGCATACTTGAAGATATCATACGCCGAGCCGATGCGGCAGTCAAGGACGATGCCTCGCACGACGGCGAACACGCCGGAATGGGCTCGACGATGATTATGGCGTGGTTGGTAGGTAACGAGCTTACGGTCACTTGGATAGGCGACAGCCGAGCCTACTTGTATCGTCCCGGCACCGGCATACTTGCGCTGTCGCGCGACCACTCGTATGTTCAGGAATTGGCCAATAGTGGCGTCTTGACCTACGAGGAGACTTTCGGACATCCGCAGGGCAATATCGTCACGCGCAGCCTCGGCGACCCGAGTCAAGCGGCTCGGCCCGAAACCGTGCAATATACAGTGGGTGACGGTGATGTAATCATGCTGTGCAGCGATGGCCTCAGCGGAGTATTGCGCGACCGACCGCTCGACCGGGATGTAAAGACTCCGACATTAGAGAGTGTCATTGCCGCCAATGCGCATGATGTCGCCGCGTGCCGTCGGGCACTGATGTCGGCGGCACGCGAGGCCGATTGGTACGACAATGTGACGGTGATGCTTTGCCGCGTATGTTCGGGCGCCGGGTTGCCCCTTTCCGCCGGTGTGGGCAAGACGCTCGAAACCGGGGCAATCGGCGCCTCCTCCAAGGCCGGTAACGGATCCGCGAAAGGCAAGACGTCGCGCCGCCGCTATGTGTTGGCTGCCATAATATTTGCTATATTCTTCGTTGCCGGAGCCGCTGTGGCCATATATGTCAAGTCAAACAAGGGTACGGATGCCGCGCAGCCCAAGCCCGTGCCGATAAAGACAGCACCGGCCAAACCGGCGGAATCCGATACAGCAGACGTACAGCATGTGCGTGGAACGCAGGCATCGCCGGCGCAGCCGCTCGCACAACCCACGCCGCGACAGCGCATATCCGGACATACGGGGAACCCTGCGCCCAAGCCCGTGCCGCAAAAGGAGCAAAAGCCCGGTAATAACGAAAGCCAAGCCGTGCAGGACAAGATGAGGCGCAATACGACGCCGCACCAAGATTCGGCGGCTGAAAAAACCAAGACGGAAGACAAGGCCAAGACCGATCGAAAGACCAAAGTCGACCCGAAGCGGGATGCAAAGCCCGGCACAAATCCGCTTTCCGAGGATAGCAAGGAAAAAGAAAACAAACAATACAATAAGATATGAGTACGCCCGAATTAAGACAAGGCACGATGATAGCCGATCGTTACCGGCTCAAGGAATACAAAGGTAGCGGCAGTTTTGGCGAGGTCTGGAAGGCCGAGGATACCGAGTTGGGCCTGGATGTGGCTATAAAACTATATATTTCGCTTGACCAAAACGGCCAAAGCGAGTTCAAGGACGAGTATAAGGTCGCCTATGGCCTCAGCCACGAAAATCTGCTGACGGCACAGTATTACGGCGTTTGGGAACATCGCCCCTACTTGATTATGAAGTATTGCGAGAATGGCAATGCCTCCGCCTTAGCCGGCAATGCCGACGAGGCAACGATATGGCGTTTTTTGCACGATGTGTCGGCCGGTCTCCGCTATCTGCACGGCTTGGAACCGCCGGTGGTGCATCAGGATATCAAGCCTGAAAACATTTTGCGCGATGACCAAGGTCGCTTCTTGATTACGGACTTCGGCATAAGCCGCAAGATGCGCAACACCATGCGCAAGCAGTCGCAGCGCGTCCGCTCGTCCGGGGCAATACCTTATATGGGACCCGAACGTTTTGCCGCCAATCCGGTTATGGTCAATGCCAGCGACATTTGGTCTCTTGGAGTGTCCGCCTACGAGTTGGCCATGGGCGACTTGCCTTTCATGGGGCAGGGCGGCGCAATGCTCAAAGCCGGCGCCGAGCTGCCGAACATAGATACAAACAAGTTTTCCAAAGACCTGAACGATGTCATTCGTGCGTGTCTGGCCAAAGATCCGTGGGATCGCCCCACGGCCGAACGCCTCGAGAAATATACGGCGGCACGTCTGAGCGGCGACATGACGCCTTGGGCCACACCATCCGAGCAGCCTCAGTCGACCGTGCGCGTGGACAATGAACAGACCATGCGCGATGGCGGTGACATCGGCGCCACCATACCCGCCGGTACCATGCCTCAGCACCATGTTCCATCGGCCAAGGATGTCGTGGACGAAAGTGCAGAGTCGGGGTGTCCCAAGAGCCAAAGAAAATCTAAGAAAATGGTTGTCAGTATTATAGCTACAATCATTGTTGTCGCCGTAGGCGCCGGAGCGGCGTGGTATTTCCTATACGGGGACGGCAAAAAAGCCAAGGTCGCAGACGAGGAAGCCGCGCCGGTGGTGGAGCTCTTCGACAAATTGACCGCTTCGGCATCGCGTGACATTGCCGTCGCCACCAATGATGAGTACGAGCCGTTGCTGTCGGCAGCCTCGAGAATAGACTCGCTTGGCGTACTCATCGAGGATAATATGTTCATGGAAGACTCCATACCGGCAGTGGAGAAGCTCGTGGCTGCATACAATGACAAAGCCGAGCCGGCCATAGATGCGTGGATGCGTGCTGCAAATACCCAGTACGAAATCGCCGAGGACCTTCCTGCAGCCATCGAATACTATAACATCGCATCAAGCCTGTATCTGCGTGTACCCGATTGCATCGTTGTGTCGCGCGAGACGTCCAACCGCGCTTACGAGGCTGTCAGAGCGCTGGAACGCACTACACAGTGCCCGGCAGTATATATGGCCGTGACCAAGTGCGGACTGTCGGCCGATGGTCGTTCGGTCGAAGTCGAGTACAACGGACTGACGACTCGTATTATAAGGGATGTGTCCATACACTATGTCTTATATGACCGCACTCTCGGGGATGTGTCTCAACCGCTGGGCCAAGGCGAAGCAACCATTTCGATTGAGCCCGGTACGGGTCATAGGCTCGTAATAGACGTGCCCGAGGGCACCGATGCTACGGCTATATCGATGAGTGCCGCAGGCAAGGTGTTCTATAATACCAAACCTTGAAACATCGGCAGGCATTGCGCCGAATGTATTACTATACCGTATAAAGAATAAACATACTACGCATAACAAAAACCTCACATCATAGAATACAGAAAATGAAAAGATTAACAACTCTGCTCCTTGCGGCCCTGATGTGCGTGGGCGTTGCCTTGTCCGGCGTCAACCGCACCCTCATTGCCGCCCAATCGCTATTGACAACGGCTACGACTGTGCAACAATACCAGAACGCCAAAAAGAAATTTCAGGCGGCCAAGAGTGACCCCGGGTATGTGCCTTCCGAGCATGACCGCAGTATCAATGCCGGTATAAGCAAGTGCAACAGTGCCATAACTGCCGCTTCCAAGAATGACAGCAGCTCGGCCAAGCCGCAGATGTCCAATACACGTTCATCCAATGGTAACAAGCGCAACAACTCGACCACCTCGGCTGTTAATGTCGAAATTACAGGACTGATTATTGCAAACCTTGATGATAATAATGATTTTGTGGGTGAGGTCAACGGTCCGTTATACGTTGATGATATAAACAAATTGTATATAGCATGCACCGTTACACCGCTCAGTAAGACTGTGACAAAAAATCTTCGAGTCAAGCTTATAAAGCCTGACGGCACAGTCTTTCGCGAGATGGGGAAGACTGCGCCTGCCGGATATTCGAGCGAAGAAAAAGTGACAATCAAATCGGGCGAAAGCAATTTCCTGCCTGATCGCATATATGGGCGTGGACGTGGCAACGAATTTCCTGCCGGCACGTACACTTATGAGGCATATATGGATGGCCGGAAGGTGTACACCACGACCTTTGACATAGAGCGCGGCAGTGCCGGAGCCGGTGGCGGGATGACGGCCGAAAGAACGGTAAATCGCCCGAGTACTGCGGGCGCTTCCGCCACGATTGTGACGAGTCGCATAGGAGAGATGGAACACGATGGGCGGAGGTGCTTCGCCGTATCGTTGGATTTTGATGTAGAAAACTGCAAGGGAAGAACAATCAAAACTTACGCCATTGTCAAGGACGGCGATACGTACTATCGCTACAATGATAAGATTGTCGGTACGGTAGACGAAAGCACGCCCCAATACGACAGCACCAAGTTTACGAACGTCGACCTGTATATTCCGTTGGATCAATTGGGTAAATTCCGCAGTAATGTCGTTACCGTCGAGGTTTCGATAGACGATGCGGACGGCAATACGCTGGCCAAGAAAGATGTTGCATACGCCTTCAACGGCCAACGTTCGGGATTTATTGACTTTGTCAAATTCACGGACAACGTCGAACATAACGGAGAGACGTGTCTCAAGGCCGATATCGGATACACGGTACAAAATTGCAAAGGACGTAAGGTCAACTGCTACATATTTGCACTGGACAATAGCGGAAGCTTTGCCAAGGTCAACGACTCGCCTATTGCCGACCTTGAGATGTCGGAAGTTAATTACGAGATCTCCACCTTCTCGAATACCGAGCTGTACATCCCATACAGCAAGCTGCGCGCAGCCGGACTTTTTGGTCGTAATGTTCAATTCCGAGTTATTATCGATGAAGACGAAAGCCGCGAAGATATAGTCTCCGCAGTCTACGACTACTCTGTCGGCGGCTCGTCAACCGGCACCAATGCAGGTTCTATGTATGACAACTACGGCACTTCGGCATCTTCTATGACGCCTTCTGCTGTGGTGAAGAATGTAAATCTGAAACAAAATACCACGGCACAAGGCAAGGATAGCGCCATAGTGACCATAGACTTTGATGTGGAAAACTGCCAAGGCAAGCGCATAGGTGTTTTTGTTTGGATTTACGATGAAAACGGTGACAATCCCAAACGCGCCAGCGACCCTGAATCCGGGATGTTGTACATGCGTGTCGCCGAGCCGCAAAGCAACAGCGTGGCATATAACGATGCCGAAATATATATACCTACTGCGGACCTTCGTCCCTATCGCGGACGCACAATGACGCTATGTGTCGAAATTGACGACCGCGACACAAGCGAGACCATTAAGAAAGAAAGTTACACCTTTACAGTCGAGTGATATTTCGGCCCTGCATAAGTGGGTATAACGGTGGATAACGCCGGTTTTGCCGCTTGTGTAGGGCCTGTCTTTATGCAAGGGTGTACCAAAAAATGGTACAGGCGGACCGATTAACTTTATTTAACGCAAAATTTTATCAAAAAGCATTTACGTTTAAAATTTATAGTGTATCTTTGCATCGGATAAGAACATCCACAAGTGATTGATAATTTGTTTGAGTTAAAAGAAATTCGAAGATCCTTAAATCAAAAAAACCACGACTTGTAACGTTATTTACAAGTATTGCATAGCCGTCAGTTGTTGAAACTGGCGGCTTTTGCTATTCTATCGGCGTGTGGCAATGGTAATAATATGGGCAATGCATGACGAATACGCTCGGAGGTCTCCGGCAGCTTTGAGCATTTCGACTTAGTGTAGTCGATCGCGAACTTAGTGTAGTCGATCGCGAAGGCGCATGAGCAGTCCGAGGGGGAGGAGCGGCAGGGCGCGAACGCCGATTTGGTGGATGCGTGAGGCTAATGGTCCGCGAGCAAAGCGCCAGAAGTTGATGGCGGACTTGGCGTGCTGAGCCTTAGATAGACCCGGACGGTGGAACATCTCGCTGTAAAACAAGGCCGAAGTCTTTGGTGCGCGGGCGCGTTGTCGGACTATGGAGGCGGTGAGGCCGTCGCCCAGATATTCGCAGACATAGGTCGGATGGCAGTAATATCGTACGCGCAGGCCTCGGTCGGCGATGCGGAACCATACGAGAGCCTCCGGACAGAATTTTTCGTCATCGTATACCGGGAATGGCAGCGACCGCAGCACATCCGTACGCCATATTTCGGCCATGTCTCCGGATATACCGTATTTCAATGTAAACTCGGTAGGCAGGCATTCGATGTCATCGAAGGATGCCGGCGACCCTATGCGCGTGCCGTCATGATGTATGCGTGTGCCGCTGATTCCGCCGATTTCGGGGTCGGCGGCGGCCCGGTCGATGTGTTTCACGGCCCATTCGACGGCATCGTCCGTCAGGTGGTCGTCGCTGTCAACGATGAAGAACCAGGGTGCGCGTGCTTCGGCAACGCCACGATTGATGGCGGCGTGTTTTCCCCCGTTTTGTGCCATTCGGAAGTGTCGCATGTCGATATTTCCTTCGGCGGCCCATCGTTTGAGCAGTGCCTCGGTGTCGTCCGTCGAGCAGTCGTCCGCGACTATCCACTCAAAGTCCCGGCAAGTCTGTGCCACAAGGCTTTCGTATAGCCGAGTGAGTATGTACGCGCGGTTGTACGTGGGCGTGAATATAGTGATGCGCGGGGCGTGTTCGTCGGTCATAAGGCGTTGTCTTCGTGTATCGAGAAATTGAGAAAATCGACAAGTGGCATAAGTGCGTGGATGTGTTCGGCGGCGATGTCAATCCACGCCGGCGAGTCAAAATCTTTGCGAGACATCGGCGCAAAACGGCCCCATTCGTTCAGGCGCAGATATTGTATCATAGGGTGATCCTTGGGCCAGCCTTTTGGCGCCGTTTTCAAGTGTTCGCCCCACCATTGCGGGGTGAAGGCCGGGTTAGCGTCCAGCGCGTCCGCGATTTCGGCGAATTCGTCCGCATCGGCATCTATTGCGGAGCGCACCTTACGTTTTTGTGCTGCATTTGGCATCCACAGGCCGCCATACACGCCCGTATCAAAGCCGTCAGCGGCCACTTGCAGGTATATGCATGCGTCTGTGCAGCGGCGGCCGTTAGGTGCAATCAATGCGCCTAAGTGTCGTTTGTACGGCGATTTGTCGGGGCTGAAGCGCACGTCTCGGTATATGCGGTATGTGCAATCTTTGGGGGCAAGGGTGCGTAATTCGGGACGGAAGCCGGCCAAGGCATTTATCAGCTTTTGCAGGTCTTCGAGCCATTGGTCGCGTATGGCCTCGTACTCGGCGCGGTGCACCTGAAACCATGCTCGGTCGTTATTGGCGGCCAGGGCATCTAAAAACTTGAAGTAATCTGTGCGTGCCATTGGTGTGTATGCGCGTGGTGGTTGTGTCTGTACGGCGTCGTGTTTGTGCCATCGCCGTTTTGCCGGTGGGCGTTACTTGCTGTCGGGGATGTCCTCCCACTCCGCATCGACGATTTGCTGCTCGACAGTGTAGCGGGTGTGCTGTTGCCTGTTTTCCGAGGTCTCGGTGGCTGATATGGTGATATCCTCAAATGCGACGTACTCGCCTTCGTTGGGGTCTATCTTCTTGCTGCGTCGCGGCGCAGCGGCGTCTTGTCCGTCGCCATTTTGGCCGTAAGCGTCATTCGTGCCGCGAAAGGCATCGCGTATGCCCTTGCGTGCGCGGTGTACAAAGAATGCTGTCCGTATCAGAATGATGAGAAACGGCAGTATTATGAATATAAAAAGCAGGAAAAATATAATCCCGAAAATCGACATAATCTAAGAGGTTTGAGAGTGTTTTTTTTGGGGATGGCGGCGTCCACTCGGTGATGCCATCCGTCCGTGCCGACTGTTGCCGGCTTTTCGGAGGATGCTTATTGGCCTTTACGAGCCAGCAGTGAAATCATCAGGTATAGGATGATGCTCCAAGCCAGGCCGGAGACGCCGTAAGTAATTACAAAGGCTATTGTGGCGAGAATAATGACGTAACGACGGAAATTTTCGGCCAGTGCAAAGTTCTTGAATTTAAGTGAGAACATCGGAATGTGTGACACCATTGTTAGGCCGAACAGTACGAAAAGTACAGCCAATGCAACGGGACCACCCGGGAGGCGTTGATATTGGTCAATCCATCCGGCCACGCCTATCCAGAATATTGCGTTGGCCGGTATGGGCAGGCCTCGGAAGGTGGTTTTGCCTACATCGCTGACATTGAAGCGAGCCAGGCGAAGTGCTCCGAATACCGGAATGGCGAGTGCGGCATAACATAAGGGGCTGTCGGGAGCGTAATGCAGGCATATGTTTAGCATCATCATGGCCGGTGCGACGCCGAAGCTTATCAGGTCGCTGAGCGAGTCAAGCTCGGCGCCGATGTTGCTGTAAGCCTTGAGTAGGCGGGCACAAGCTCCGTCACAGAAGTCGAAGACGGCGGCAGCGCCTATGGCGATTGCGCACCACTGCCACCCGTAGAGACCTGCTATGGGGTCCATGGCCTTGAAGGCAAAGATGATGGCTATACAGCCACTGAGGAGGTTGAGGCAGGTGATGCTGTTGGGTATTTGGGCGATGATGCGTTTCATAATCTTGGGTAATGTGGCGGGCCGGGCTGTCATTTGGTGGATTTGGACGCCAATCTCGGGTCGATTTCAGGGCGAAGCATACCCACCTGAGTGACGCCGCCGACGGTCTTGTCGCCGATATTGACGTAGACCTCGGTGCCTATGGGGAGGTATAGATCCACGCGCGATCCAAACTTGATAAATCCCATGTGGTCTTCTATGGACGCCTCGACGCCCGGTCCGGCGTATGTGGCGATACGACGGGCGACGGCGCCTGCAATTTGGCGCATCAGCACTTCCTGCCCATCCGGGGTGCGGATAACCACTGTCGAGCGCTCGTTCTCTGTGCTCGATTTGGGCAGGTATGCGGCTAGGAAGCGGCCCTTGTGGTGCTTGGTGTACACCACTTCGCCGTCTACGGGAAACCAATTGGCGTGGACGTTGACGATGCTCATGAATACGGACAGCTGGATACAGCGGCAGTGCAGGTACTCGTCTTCGTATACTTCCTCGCGTGCCACTACGCGGCCGTCGGCACTGGAGACCACGGCACGCAGCGGGTCGCCGCGAAAACGGCGCTTGGGCGACCGGAAGAAGTTGGTAACCAGGACACACAGCGTGCCCAGTACGGCGGTGAATACGATGGCAAGGGTGAGCGGACGTACGCACAGCCACAGGGGCACGCATACGGCGGCGCTGAACACAAATAGTGCTATCAGTATATGGACGCCTTCGTGATGTATTTTTACTCGCATGAGGTTCGGTTGTCTATAAATTGTGTGTTGTATGTCTGCTTCGGCGTCATTGCGACGGATGTCGTGCAGCCGTTATCGACCGGAGCAATGCGATACTCCCGGCACGCAGCATATATTCAAGTTGCAAATTTACACTTTTTTCTTGAGATAGGGCCACGGCTGACGGCCAAAAACGCCTGCAAGGACCTAAAAACACGTAAAAAAGCACATTTTGGAGGGATTCCGGTCTGCGTTATCGTTTTCCGGCAGTCGAGAGCCGCGAATACTCGTCAGAGAATGGCACGGGAGTCTTGCCTATGTCTCACGGTATAATCATAAATAAAAGTAGTATTTCAATGATATTATATCGGATACTATTGTTTAACTTTGTGCCGACAGCGAAGCTCAGGGCAGTGTTGCCGAACTTAATATATTGGTCGAGTAGCTCGGTAATCACTTTTTTGTGATGTGGTGTCACAAAACGCCCCTTTTTGCGTCTAATATGTGGAGGTCATCCAAAGAAACAATTCATAATAAGACGACAAAACAAGTGCAAGAATAATGAAACCAATCCGGGAAGCCGTCCTCGGTAATTCGGAGCACTCCGAAGAGTCGCCGTAATGGGCTTGCCGAAGACATGAATTGACCGGAATACACAATCTAATAAGTATATTAAACAAATCTACCAATGAGAAAGTATGTAATGATGCTGTGCCTTGTCTTGGGGCTTGGAGCGTCGGCTGTCAAGGTATCCGTGGACGAGAATGTCGAATTTGTCAGTGCGATGTGTCGACTTGCCGGATTCGACGAGTATGTGAATAATGTTAATAAGCAGTATGTGACCGTGCTGGACTCGGTGATGGCGCCGTTGAAGGACCATCCGGCAGTGGCGCGGCTCAACGAATTGCGCGGCGCACAGGGACTGAGTTATGACGCAGTGGCCGCATTGGCGGCACATACGGCGATACAGAACGGGCATTTGGTGCTGCTGCCAGGCTCGGATTTGTCCAAGCTGGACAGTCGTTGGTCGGCGGGACAGGATGTCGAGATGGCGCGACTACTGGATGATGCTTACCGTCAGAGCGGATTTCACGACTTCTATGTGTCGAATAAGCCATTCTATGATAAGGTAATAGCTAATGTTGAAGCCATGCTCTCCAATGTTGACTTGGTTTGGCTCGAAAAATTCTATGGCACGGAATTGCGCGGACGATTGTCCGTAAGTCTGCTCAATATCGGCAACTATGGGGTGACGTGCCAACGTGCCGGGATGCCGGCCGAGTCGGTTATTATAATCGGCTGTTGGAAATTGGACGATAACGGGATACCGGTATTCCACAACACTGAAAGCCTGATAGTTCATGAGTTTTCGCATCCGATGTGCAACCCAATCATAGAAGATAACATCTCGGCCTTTAACGGTAACGCTCAATTGTCGGCCGACCTAATGGAAGAAGAGCTTGCGGCTCAGGCTTATGGCGGCGCTCGTACAATGTTGTGCGAGTCGATGGTGCGCTCGGTCGAAATACAATATGCCTTGGCGCACGCCAAATGCGCCGAAGACAGTGCGGATGTCGAGACAGCCATTAAGGGGCAAGTGGCCGGAGGATTTTTGGTAGTGCCGGAAATTGTGGGTGCGATGACCGAATATCGCAACAACCGCGACCGCTATTGTACACTGTCACAGGTAGCTCCGCTTATTGTGGAAGCTGTCAACGGTCTTGATGTGACGCAGCGCTATTGCGAGCTGAGACGTGGCCAGATTACCATCCTCGGCTGCTCGTTGGCCGACGGAACTCGCGATGTGGCTGCTTCCGACAGGTATGCCGTCAAGGTTTTCTTTGACAAACCGGTGGTTAACAGTCCTATGGCCTGCGATTATTACGATAATAATCCCGATATATTTCCGAATATCTGCGGTGCTAAATTTGATAAAGACCGCCGCATTATGACGGTGTATCTCAAGACCGAGCCGGGCAAGGAATACGGCTTCAAACTGCTTGGATGGGCGTATATGACCGAAGCCGGATATAGGGGGCGCGGCGCTGCTCCGATACACTTTTTCACGGCAAAATAACGCATAGACATACGCACGTATAATGGCGCGGATGCGGCTTGATGGCTGCGCCCGCGCTTTGCTGTTAGGTGCGGACGTTGTATGGTAAGAAAAGCACAGAATCGTAAAAATAGGTTAATCCTTGCAAAAAAATTTTGATGTTATGATGAAAAGTGCTTAATTTGCACGAAATGTTAGTCGTGCGGCTGCAATGACAGCAAAAAGTGCCGTGAAACATATTTCCCCCTCTAAAAAGAGTAGGCAATTAACTGAATCTATCCACCTAATAACAACAAAAGACATGGACGAATTAAAGAAAAAACTCCTTGCCCTTGATCCCAAGCAGAAATTTATGCTCACCGCCGGAGGCGGCATCCTTGTAGCCGTTCTATACCTAATACTTCCGCAGGTATCTGTATTAGGATTTGCCTCGGTTATGGGTATAAAATGCTTTACGCCAGACAGCTCATTGCTGCTTATAATGTCGCTTGCTATCGTAATACTTCCGATAGTATCGGCTTGTATGATAAACTCGAAGAAAGTTGTGAATCCGCTGTTTGCCTATATCACGACCGGTGTTTTTCTGCTTTTCGGCATTTTGCTTGGCACGACTTTCCTGTCGTTGGCCTTCGGCTGGTGGCTTACGCTCATCGTAGCCATCGCCTGGTGCGTTGTATGTGCTCTGCTCAAAGGCGAAGAAGCTAAGATGTAATCTGTAGACATACATAAAAGAATAAAAGCGGATGCGGCTCTCGGGTTGTGTCCGCTTTTTTTGAGGTAGTTGGTCAATGATGGATATGGCGTATATGCCGCGAGGCCGAAAAAATTCGTAACTTTGTGGTATGGAAGCGGAAGAGTATATAGCCCGACATATAGACGTCGAGCCGCCGCAATTGGAGGCGCTATGGCGTCGTACCAATCTGCGGCATGTCTATCCGCGCATGTGCTGCGGCCATGTGCAGGGGCGATTGTTGAAGATGCTGACGGCCATGGTTGCACCGCGCCGTATACTCGAAATCGGCGCCTTTACCGGCTACTCGACGCTGTGCCTTGCCGAGGGTATGCCTGAGGGTTGCACCTTGGACACGGTCGAGGTGGACGATGAGCGCGAGGACGAGTTGCGCACGCTTTTTGCGGCCGATGCACGCGGTGTCGACATCCGTCTGCATATAGGCGATGCCATGGAGGTGGTGCCGCGCCTGCCCGGCCAATGGGATTTGGTGCTCATAGACGCCGACAAGCGGCTGTATCTCGAGATGTTGGAGATGGTGGCCGCCCGAGTGCCCATAGGTGGCATAATTCTTGCTGACAATACACTGTGGAGTGGCAAGGTGCTGGCCGATGATGCCGCGCATGCCGATGCGCAGACGCGCGCTTTGGCGCGTTTCAACGATGCGGTAGCGGCCGATACGCGCTTCCAAAAAGTCATTCTGCCCATACGCGACGGCATGACGATAATGCGGCGCGTGCGCTGAACACAGAGCCCTCACAGATTGTATATTAATAAACAAACACATCATAATATGGAAACAACACGACAAGCCAAAATATCGCGGCTTCTGCAAAAGGAGCTTAGCGAGCTGTTTCGCCTACAGACCGCCAAGACCCATGGCACGCTGGTGAGTGTCAGCGCCGTGCGTATCAGCCCCGACCTGTCGGTGGCTCGCGCCTATCTGTCCATATTCCCCTCCGAGCGGTCTGCCGAAATCATCAAGAGTATCAATGCCTCGGCCAAGACTATACGCTACGAATTGGCTCAGCGCGTGCGTTATCAGCTGCGTAAGACGCCCGAATTGACATTCTTCGTGGACGATTCGCTGGACTATGCCGAGAATATCGACCGTCTTCTCGCCACCGACGGCATAGGCAATACCGAGGCGGACGCTGCTGCCGGAGACGATGGCGCGGACACTGCCAAGACCAACGACTGACGCGCTATGGCTTCGATGCCGGTGCTGCGCATAGCTTTCCGTTATCTGCGGGCGCGTCACTCGCACAATGCGGTCAATGTCATCACCTTTGTGTCGATGGCCGGTATCGCTGTGGCCGTAGCCGCTATGGTAGTGGTGCTGTCTATATTCAACGGCTTCGGCGACCTGGCTGCCGCCAATATGGCCGTATTAGATGCGCCGCTGCGCGTATCGCCGCGTAGCGGCGGAGCCATCGCCGATGCCGATAGTCTGTGTCGCGTCATTGCGGCACGCGTGTCCGGTGTTACGGCTGTCCCGGTAGTCACCGAGCGTGCATTGCTCATCTCCGGCGAGCATCAAGTTCCGGTAGTATTTAAGGGTATTCCGCATGGATATGACACGCTATCTACTATTGGCGAGTCCATCATCGACGGCGCCTTGGCTTGGAATGTCCCCGATGCCTTGGACGAAGACTTTGCCGCCGCCACCATCTCGGTAGGTGTGGCCAACTCGCTAATGGCGGCGCCGGATGCCGATCATCCCGTGCGTCTGTATGTGCCGCGCAGGGTGGGGCGCATCAATCCCGCCAATCCTATGACGGCATTCCGCGGCGCCATCCTCAGCGTTAGCGGAGTCTTCCGCACACAGCAAAACGATATCGACCGTGACCATATATTGGTGCCGCTGTCGGTGGCGCGCGACCTTATGGAATATGATGCGCAGGCCACGGCCGTGGAAGTTTTCACGGACACGGATGTCGATACGGATGCCTTGCGCGATGTCGTGGCCGATGTCGTAGGGTCGCAATATGATGTGCAGACGCGGCTGCAACAACGGGCCACCGCCTTTCGCATGATTGCCATCGAAAAATGGATAACCTTTCTGATGTTAGCCTTCATACTTGTCATCGCGCTGTTCAATATAGTCTCGACGCTGTCGCTTGTCGTACTCGAAAAGCGCCGTAATATGGAGACCCTGCGTTGCCTCGGTGCCACGCACGCCATGACGCGCCGCGTGTTCATCACCTTGGGGTGGCTGATTACGGCTGTGGGCGCCGCCATAGGTATGGTGCTGGGTGTGACTCTAACACTGGCGCAGCAGTACGGACATTTTCTCAGCCTCGGCGCCGGCGAACAGGCACAGGATATTATGTCGATTACGTGGTACCCTGTAAGGCTCGACCCGGTGGACTTGCTTGTCGTGGCCGCCATGGCCGCGCTTACGGGGCTGATAGCCGCCCAGTCGACGCGCTTCTTTGTGCGCCGCCGTCCGCCTACAGCTGTCGTCTCCGAATGACCGTTAGTGACAGCCGAACGGAGACCAAATGTTTGAAATAACAATATATAATATACGAGCTGAGACGTGCATCACTACCGCCGACGCCCAATAGATACATCGATATGCAAACCGTTTTATTCCATTCCACTATATTCGGGCCGATACATAGCCGCCGACTGGGCGTATCGCTCGGTGTTAACCTGATGCCGGACGACGGCAAGGTCTGCACTTTTGACTGCCTGTACTGCGAGGCCGGGTACAATGCCCAGGGCGCCGGAACAACCGGACTGCCTACGCGCGAGCAGGTGCGCGAAATGCTTGAAGCACAACTGCAAAAAATGCAGACCGAATCGGCTCCTTTGGACGTCATCACCTTCAGCGGCAACGGCGAGCCGACATTGCACCCCGAATTCCCCGGAGTCATAGACGACACCCTCGAACTACGCGACCGCTACTATCCGCAGGCTAAGGTCAGTGTCCTCACCAACAGCACCCGCGCCGGGCTGGACACGGTTGCCGCCGCCTTGCGTCGTGTGGACAATAATATCGTCAAGTTGGACAGCGCCGTCGATGCCACCTTCCGCGCCCTCAATCGGCCAACATCGCCCGAGACGACGCCCGAGAGCGTCATCCGCAGCCTCAGTCAGTTCGCCGGACAGGCAATAGTGCAGACGCTGCTGACGCGCGGAATGCACAATGGGGTGGCCGTAGACAATACCACCGACCTCGAAATCAAGGCTCTGTGTGATGCCTACCGCCGCATCCGTCCGCGCTCGATAATGCTTTATTCCATCGATCGACAGACACCCGAACATTCACTTGTCAAGGTCGGACGTGACGAGTTGTCGGCCATAGCCAAACGCATAACCGCCGACACGGGAATACCCGTTTCGGTAGCATAACCCTGACGGACACAGAAATAAATCGGCGGATTTGTTGTATGGGAGTAAAATGTGCTTATTCCTTTTTCTTGGGTCGTCCGCCGATGACGAAACCTATGGTGAGGGCTGCCGTATGGAATCCTCGCCGCACAATCATGCAGTGTGCCGTCAGTCGTATGTGATGGAACAATTCGACGCCTGCTCGCGGCATAAAGACGAAAGTTTCGGTGGAAGTGATGTTCTTATATTTGGAGTCTCCTTCTTGGTCGAGTGATGCAATGCCTACGCCCATTCCGACAAAGGGGTTGACCCGGTATCCCTGCTTGAAATTGTAGTCGCCGGTTATACCGTATGCCCATATGCGGTTGGTCTGGACCCCGACATAACCGGGGTGATTTTGCGAGTAGAAATTTCGTGAGGCGGCATCAAGCTGTAGGAACGCGCCGCAATCCCATGGCAATTCCTCGGTGTTGTATCGAAGTTCCAGCCCGAGAGATAGCCCTACATCGTTGTCGCCGCCGTGATATCCTCCTAACGGCATCGTTAATCCGCCCCTGATTTCAAATTCGAACTGCTGTACCAGCCGAGGTCCTACGGCATAGGATGATGCTATGCAGTATAGGCAGACGAGAATCAATAGTATTCGTTTCATTAGTCGGGATGTTTTAATCGGTTTTCTTGGGTCTTCCGCCGATTACGACGCCTATGGCGATGGCCGCTGTGTGGAAGCCACGCCGCACAATCATACAGTGCGCCGTCAGACGTATGTGGTGGAACAGTTCGATGCCGGCGCGCGGCATAAAGACGAAGGCATTTTCGGCTGAGACTGTATGACAGTCTCAGGAACCTACCTGGTCAATAGATGCTGTGCCTACGCCTATTCCGACAAAGGGATTGACCCGGTATCCTTGTCTGAAGTTGTAATCGCCAGTTATGCCGTATGCCCATGTGCGGTTGGTTTGATGCCAGTATCCATTCGTATGGTTCGGTATGTCAAAGTGTCGATTGGCGCCGTCAAGTTGCAAGAATACGCCGCAATCCCAAGGCTGTTCTTCCGTATTGTAACGTAGCTCCAGGCCAAGCGTCATTGAGACAAATGTATGCCCACCACGATATCCGCCAAGTGGAACTGTAAATCCGCCTCGTGCTTCGAATTCGAACTTTTGGGCTAATCGCGGCTCTATTGCATAGGTTGATACTATGCAGAATAGACAGGCAAGAATTAATGCTGTTTGTTTCATTATTTTGTGCTATAATGCATTGTCTTCTTACTTGGTTTTCTTGGGTCTTCCGCCGATGACGAAACCTATGGTGAGGGCTGCCGTATGGAATCCTCGCCGTACAATCATACAGTGCGCTGTCAGGCGTATGTGGTGGAACAACTCGACGCCGGCACGCGGCATGAGTATGAAGGCGTTTTCGGCAGAGACTGTATGACAGTTTGAAGAACCTACTTGATCAATAGATCCGCCGCCTATGCCAATCCCGACAAACGGGTTGACCTTGTATCCTTGTCTGAAGTTGTAATCGCCTGTTATGCCGTATGCCAATGTGCGGTTGGTTTGAGACCAGTATCCACCAGGGTGGTCGGTCATATCAAAATGTCGTACTACTGCGTCAAACTGCAAAAAGGCTCCACAATCCCAATGTAGTCCTTTGGTGTTGTAGCGTAATTCTAATCCAAAGGTCATAGACGCTTCGTTGTCGCCGCCGTGATATCCTCCTAACGGCATTGTAACTCCGGTTCGGCCTTCAAATTCGAACTGCTGTACCAGCCGTGGCTCTACGGCATAGGATGATGCTATGCAGAATGTGCAGGCAATAATTAATGCTATTATCTTATTCATAGGGTTGTAGTCTGTTTTGGGTTTGTTTGGGTACTGTTTTGTCGGAGGTGTCAATCGCTTTTGTGTAATAATGTGAAGCAAATGCGGCGTCATAGACATCTGTTGACGTTGCAAAGATAGTGATAAAATTGGGAAATAACATCAAAAGCGAAGAAGAATTTGTAAAATAACGTTCTTTCGGGTGCTTATTACCTGTTTTAATGTGCTTGGTGACGCATTTCTTTTATTGCATCGTTCTGGAACGCGCGAGGGTTTGTTTTGTTTTTTTCGTGTCTATTTCTTGGGCCATCGAATGCCGCTGATGTTTAGTCTTGGCGTATAAGTTTTAGTCTTACACAGAGAACTTTTTATTTGCGAGACACCGACCGCATTTCCAACAATAATGGCTCATAGAATGGACTGTTTCTGCTTTGAATTTAATAAGGCTCTTGCTTTCATAGTGGCGCAATACATTGCATCTCTACGATAATTCGCCATTATGCCGCTGCCGAGTCTGCTGTTTTTGCTTAATCGACAGGAGGATACGGCAAAAAGCGGCCGCGCCGCAAGACGCTGTGTGGGGCGTGCTTGCGGCGCGGTATGTGTGGGGGTGGACGCGGGCGTCAGCGTTTGGGTGCCGGGATGCGGCGCGTCACAAATATTTCGGTGGGGAAGTGGTCGGAATATCCGTTGAGGTATACTCCGGAGGCGAAGGTGCGCAGCGGGTAGTTTTGGCGTGCTCCTTCGGTGTCTTTGAGGAAGTCGCGGTTGAGTACCTCTGCACGCAGGAAGTGCCAGCGATTTTCGGGTGTATTGAGCAGGTTGCCGGAGATGATTATTTGGTCGAAGAGGTTCCACGAACTCTTGTAGGCGAGTGTTCCGGTGCCATGGTCGAGTATGGACCAGAATGGGCTGAAGAATTGGTGGTCTTCGGTGACGTCTTTTTTGTCGCGTTTGGCACCAAGGACTTCGGCGCAGGATTTGTCCATTGGGTCGTCGTTGAGGTCGCCCATTATGATTACGCCGATTTGTGGGTCAACGCGCCACAGCGAGTCGGAGATTGCGCGGCATAGGCGTGCGGCGGCTTCGCGGTTGGGCGAGGATTTCTCCTGGCCGCCGATGCGAGAAGGCCAGTGGTTGACGATGACGGCCACGCGCTGTCCCATCAGTCGTCCGACGACGCACATTTGGTCACGTGTAGCAAAGGGTACTTCGGAGAGGGTGTGGTTGGTGACGTTTTCCAGTTTGAAGTACTTGGGGTTGTATAGGAGGCTGACATCGATGCCACGCTTGTCGGGCGAGTCGTGGTGTACGATTTGTAGGTTCCACGGTGCCAGTTGCGGGTCGCGCACGAGGTCTTCGAGGACGCCTCGGTTCTCGACTTCGCTGACGCCGATGATTGCCGGGCCGTTGGGGGTGCGCTTGGAGGTGAACGATGAGATTGCGCGGGCAAGGTTATTGACCTTGTTCCGGTACTTGCGGCTGTCCCATTGGTTCTTGCCGTTGGGGGTGTACTCGAGGTCTCGGCCCAGCGGGTTGTTTGGTATTGTGTCAAAGAAGTTCTCAAGGTTGTAGAACGCGATGCCGGCGGTCTGGGTAATCATGCGTTCCGCATTGTTTTCTTGGGCGTATGCCGGGGCTGTGCAGGCCAGGGCCAGCAGCGCTGCGGCAAGAGTCTTGGTGAGTTTCATTGATGTCCGGTATTACTTGAAATAAGCTAAAGGCCGCCGGGGTGTGGCGGTGTGGCGTGGCCGGTCTTTGGCGTGTGTTGTTACTCGGTCCAGGTCAGATTCCAAATGGACACGCGGTCCTTATTCTTGTCTGCTATCTGGGAGTAGCAGTTGTTGATGATTTCGATGGTGAAGTTGCCGTTGTAGTTGACATCGAGGCTGAAGTCGTAGGCTTTCGCTTTTTCGATTTTGTCGAGAGTTACGACTTCGCTCTTGATGACGTTGCCGGCGGCGTCCTTGACGTTGACGGTGAATTGGCATTTGCTCTCGGCGAATGCGAAGCCGTACTTGAATGTCAGCGTCTTGATGCTTCCGGTGAGCGCGGGCGATACGAGGCTGCCCGGTGCGGAGGTCTTGCCGTTGAGGGTCGGAGCCAGTGTTCCGGCAGCGCCGATAAATGTGAATATCGGGTTGGCATCGTTGTCGCCGCCTCCGAGGATGATGGCGTTGGTGGCTGTCCATCCGGTGTTATTGGTGTATGTCCCGTAAGGCTTGGACAGTGGCTGTCCGTTGTTGAAAGAGTTGAAGTCGCCCTTGTAGTCGCCGGAGGGAGTTGGCGTCGGTGTCGGGTCGGGGGTGCTGCCGCCTTCGGCGTTGAGTTTGACATTGTCCACACACCAGGTGGCGTAGTTGTCGGCCACGGGCGAGGTGTATTCAAATCCGATGTAAATGATGCCGGAGAATGCGCTGAGGTCCAGTTCGCCCGAGTTGGCCCAGTCGCTATATCCGGTTGCAGGAGCGGTGGCCAGAGTGGGGTTGAGCTGTGTGGTCTTTGCTGTGGTCGGGTCGGCTGCGGTGAGTACGAAGACTTTGAGGGCGGATTGTGTCGAGCCGTATCCGTTGACCTGAGTGTCGAAAGTCAGCACTTTCTTGGAGACCTTGGACATGTCTATGGCCGGGGATATGAGCCACTGGTCAAAGGGACCGTTGCCCTTGAAGCCGGTCATTGCGGCGTAGTTGTTGCCATTGAACGAGGGTACATACCAAGCTTTGTCGCCGGCCACTTGCTTCTGAGTCCATCCGGCGGGGATGCTGGAGGAAGCATCGAAGTTCTCGTTTATCGAGGCCACGGGGTCGGTGGGTGTCGGGGTCGGCGTCGAGCCTCCTTCGAGCTTGTAGGCTGTGGCATTCTTGATGCCCGGGACGCCGCAATACTTCATGATGTCGCCCTTGATTTGGAGGGACTTGCCGAGGTTGCCGGGATTGGCCTGGAGATTGAGTGCGCTGCGGATTTCGCCGGTGGGGAGCTGTACGCCTATGCACTTGGAGACGTCCTTGACGTCTGCCGAGGGTGCTACGAGGATATTGGTGGCCATAGTCGCGGAGGCGTCGAAGTGGGCGGTCTCGGCGTTGATGGCGTAGGGAGCGGCGCTGACGTCAGCCCAACCTACGATGTAGCCGGTGACCCAAACGGCGCTCTTGGTGGCTTCCTGCGAGGACTGCGGGTTGAAGGCAATGACTTCGGCTGCGGTGTAAGGATTGTTCTCCGAGCCGTCGCCGGATGTTGTGGGAGGTGTGGGAGGTGTAACACCGCCTTCGAGGTCGAATTCGGTGACGGTCTTGACACCGGGCTGTCCGAAGTATTTTTCGAGTGAGCCTTTGACTGCCACAACCTTACCGAGGTTGCCCGGGTTGGCATTGATGTTGAGGGCTGTGCGTATCTCGCCGGTGGGAAGCTGTACGGGTACGCACTTGGAGTAGTCTGTTTCGTCGGCCTTGGCAGCTATGAAGATATTGGAAGTGGAGGCGGCGGCGCCGGTGGCGTTGGTCATTTCGGCGGCGGTCTTGCCGGCGCTGGAGCCTACGATATAGCCTTTGACCCAAGCGTTGCCGGAAACTCCGGCGATTACTTGTGCGCAGTTGTAGGGCGATTCTTTGACGCCTGTGCCTTCGGGAATGCCTTCACCGCCGGGGTTGAGGCCTTCGATGGAGAATTCGTCGGTGGTGCCGTTATTGCCGGTGATGCCGAAGGTGCCCATGGCTTTGGCGAGGGTGCCGCGGAGGGCTATCTGCTTACCATAGTTTCCGGGGTTGTCTACGAGGTTGCCGAGTGTCTGGAGTTTGGAGCCGTCAGGCAGTTCGATGACCAGTGCGTGTGCGATGTCTTTGGTGTCGGCTGTTTGTCCGATAACGAGGGTGTTGCTCAGCAGAGGATCGGCCTTCCATTCGATGTCGTCGTTGGACTTGACTTCGGTGACTTCGGGGCCTACGGCGCCGACGATGTATCCCGAAACCCATCCGGACTTCTCTGTTCCGGCTTTTTCGATTTCGATGGCTTTGTCAACGCTCCAGGGCTTGCTTTGCGATCCTTCGGGAACGGTGGGGTTGCCGAAGTTCATGCAGCCTTCGTAGTCGTTGAGTATGAGCTGCCAACCGCTGGTACCGTAGTACGAGAGTATGGCAACGACATCGCCGTGGCCTTCGGGAAGAGTCTTATTCCAGAAATTGGAGTATCCGGAGGTGCGAACGTTGATGCTTGAGCCTTCGGCATCGACGAGGCTTTGGTTGACATTGGCTTTGTGCTCGGAGAATGTGGCTTTGCCGCCGTTGGCGAAGGATACGTTGTTGAAACGTACCAGTTGGCTTTGCCATTTGATGAGGCCGGCGGGGTCGGTGGGCAGCTCGGAGAAGGAGTTGACCACGAGGGTGTCCAGCTTGGAGGTGTCGGGGAAGCCGTTGAGCTGGGCATGTGCCATGAAGTACTCGGGCGACATGAAGGATGCTTCCCAAGCGCCGCCGTTTTCGTACCATTCGGGTTGGCCGAGTTGTACGAGGCCGTTGTATTTACCGATGTACATGCCGGTGACGTCGAGGACTATTTCTTGTCCGCGGCGGTATTTGAGGTAGAGGTTGTAGGAGTTGATGGACAGCGATAGTGCTGCGGTGCCGTCTTGGATGACCAGAGATTTGAAGACGTTGCCGGCTTCGTCGGAGGAGACGACGCGTCCGGAGATGACGTAGTGACTGCCGTCGTCGCGTGTGCCGATGGTGTCTATGTAGTTGGTGGCGTCATTCCAATACTTGGTTTTGAGCTCGAGTATGGATGTGTTGGGCTGGTCTTTGGCCACGGGGGCATCGATGATGGGATCGTCGATGTCGTCTTGGCAAGCCGTGGTGGCTCCCGCAACTGCGAGTGTCACGGCTACCCACGCCAGATATGATTTCAGTGGTTTCATATGTTTTGTATGGTGTATTGGCTTGTGTTATTGAATATGCGGGTGTGTCGTGACGCTTGTCATTTGGCAGCGTTGAGTTTGACGTTGTCTACGCACCAGGTGGCGTAGTTGGCATCCTTGGAGGCTTGGTAGCGGAAGGCGATGTATACTTTGCCTTTGTATTTGGCCAGATCGACGTTGCCGCTCTTTACCCATTCGCTGTATTTTGTCTTGCCGTCGGCTCCTACTGCCGGAGCTGTGGCGAAGGTGGCTTTGAGCTCGGTGGCTGTAGCGAGGTTGGCCGGGTCGGTGACGACGTATACTTTGAGCGTGGTTGTGGTGGCTCCGTAGCCGTTGACTTGGGTGTCAAAGGTGAGGGTCTTGTCGGAGACTTTGTCCATGTCGATGGCGGGCGAGAGCAGCCACTGGTCAAAGGGCGCGGTGCCCTTGAAGCCGGTCATTGCGGCGTAGTTGTTGCCATTGAACGAGGGTACATACCAAGCCTTGTCGCCGGCGGCTTGTTTCTGGAACCATCCGGCGGGGATATCGGTGGAGGCGTCGAAGTTTTCGTCGAGGGATGTCACGACGTCGCCTGAGGGCTGGTCGTCGCCGCCCATGGGGTATTCTTTGCCGTCGATGACTGCTGCGGAGACTTCTTTGAGGCCGGGAACGCCGAAGTATGCCACGAGGTTGCCTTTAAGCAGCACTTCTTTCTTGTAGTTGGCAGGGTTGTCCTGGAGGTTGACGGCCTTGCGGATTTCGCCGCTGGGCAGTTGCACGGGGATGATTTTGGCGGTGGTTGCCGCATCTGCTGCATCGGCGAGCATGACGTTTGATGACACTGTGACGCCGTCGGCGTTGAATTTGGCTCCGTCGGCGAGTGTCTTGCCGTCAATCCATCCTACGATGTAGCCTTTGACCCATACGCCTGTGCCGGTGGCTCCGGCCTGTACGTTAGCGACTGTGTAGGGTTTTTCCTTGGTGCCGGCATCGCCCGGGGTGGGTGTGGGTGTGGGGGTGTCGCCTCCGGTGCCGGGAGCCTTGCTGAGTTCGTAACCGATGAGGCCGCGCATGGTGTCTGCGACGTTCTCGTCCTCGCTGACGCCTATGAGGCGTATTTGCCACGAGCGGTTGAAGAAGCTCAGGATGCCGACGATGGTGCCTTTGCCTTCGGGGCAGTAGTAGTCGTAGAAGTCGCTGTATCCGCTGGTGTAGACAATCATATCACCTGTGCCGTCGGAGATGGTGCGCGAGGTGTTTTTGTCCTTGTCGGCGAGGGTTGCTTTGCCGGCGTCCTTGAAGGTTACGTCCTTGATGGATACGAGGCGGCATTGCTTGGCCAGGAATTCTTCTTGATTGGAAATAAGGTCGTTGAGCGCGGCAATGGTGTATTCGCCGGCTACGACTTTTTCGGGTTCGGCCAGGCCGTTGACTTCAATCTGCTTTGTAGCAAGGTCGGAGGCTATGCGCCCGGGATAGTTGTTGTTGGGGGTCGAGCCTATTTGCATGAGCTTGCCGTAGGCGCCGACATAGAGTCCGGTGACATCGATGACAATTTCCTGCCCGTATTGGTAGGATTTGTACAGGTCGTAGCTGTCGATGTTGACCTGAATGGCTCCGGTTTCGTCCTCGATAACAAGCTGTTTGAAGAAGTTGCCTGCCTGGTCGGAGGATATGACGCGGCCTTTGATGATATAGTCTGTGCCGTCGTCGCGTTTTTCGACGAGTGTGGCATAGTTGCTTTCGCCGGTGTAGAACTTGGTTTTAAGTTCGGCAATGGTGGTGTTGGCGTGGCGCTTGGCCGTGGGTACCACCATGGGCGGGCGCTCGAAGTCGTCATCGCAGGACGACAGCGACACGGAGCCGGCGAGTGCCAGCAGGGCTGTATAGATGTATATTAGTGATTTTTTCATTGTCTTGATTTTATGTTTTGGGGCGTGATACTGTGGTGTTTACGCGAAAAAATATTCATATCAGAAGCGTACTCCGACATTGAAGAATACTTTGACGCCTTGGGCGTATTGGTATTTGTTGGGGTACTTGTCGCGTATGTAGTTTTTGGTATCGAGACGTCCCTGCTGGTATGCGTTGGTGACGATGTCGCGGTTGTTGAGAACGTTGTTGACGTTGAGGTTGAGATTGAGCGAAACTTTGCGGTTGATGTATATGAGCTTGCCTACGGAGACGTTGAGGCTGAAGGCGTTTTTCAGCTTGTCTTGTGTGGACAGTTCTTCGATTTTGGCTTGAAGTTTCTCGGGGGTGCAGTTCTCAATGTTTTTCCACAATTCGGGCAGGGCTTCGTGGTATGCCGGGGAGAGCGATACGTAAGCGTCGCCCATCCATGTGCCGTTGACGTTGAAGAACCAGTTGCCGGGGGCGGCCCAATCGAGGCCGAGGTTGCAGACAGTCTGGGGTGTAGAGCCTACATAGAAGTTCTTGAGGTATACGGTCTGGGTGGTGTCGGCGTATAGGCCGTTTTCGAATGAGCGTGTGCCCTGAGGATTGTTTTTGTACTGGTACTTGGCGTAAGTGCCGGCGAAGGTTGCGGTGAGGCTGGGCGTAATCTTGAAGGACATGCCCAGTTCGATGCCTTTGGAGACCTTGCGGACGCCGGTGAGGGCGTATATGGCGTAAGTGGAGTAGCGGTCATCGTAGAAGCCTGTGCGCTCGGTGACGTTATCGAGGTTGACGTAGTAGGCGGTCAGGGCGCCACGGAAGCGGCGGTAAGCCCATCCGTAGGAGATGTCGGCGGAGAAGTCGCGTTCGCTGCGCAGGTCGCTTACGAGTGTATTCTTGACGCGCGGTGCAATGAAAGCTTGGTCGGCCAGAGGTGCACGTGTGCCGTAGCTGATGTGTGCGGTGAAGAAGTTGCGTCCGTCAAGCTTGTAGGTTGCTCCGGCTTTGACGCCTGCATTGTCAAATTGGCTTGTTGAGCTATTGCCCAGGGAGTTGAGCGGTGCACGGCCGTTGCGCATATGGCCGTCGCGGTAGAATTGGGTGAAGCTCATGCGTGCGCCGTAGTTGACATCCCAGTGTGTGCTGGTGTAGGTGTTCTGCAACCAGCCTTCGGCTTTGATATAGTGGAAGTCGTAGTCGTAACCGAAGCGGTCGCCCTTGGTGACGCGGCGGTTGGGGTTGTCGAGGTCGTTTTGGAGGTTGAGCGGGGCGATGGTGATATCGCGGTCGCTGAAGGGGTCGATGTCAAGCCAATATTCGCCGCCGAGGAGGTCGCGTATTGTTTTGTAGTAGGAGGCTTTGGTGTAGTTGAACGACAGACCGGCTTGCAGCTGGAAGTGGTCGTTGAGTCGATGGTTGACGAAGGTGTTGAACATGGCGTTGAACTGCTTGTTTACGCGGTTTTCCATGATATAGGACGAGCCTTTGTGGTCGGCTTCGTCTTTGCCCTCGTTTTGGATGTTGTTGAGCTTATTGATGGTGTAGAGGTTCTCCCAGTTGATTTGGCGGAAGCTCGGATCGTTTTTCCACAGGTATGTGTAGTAGTCGGCTTCCTCTTGGTTGTCATAGTAGGACGGGAGGTAGCGGTAGTAGGTGGGATTGGGGTCGTTGGCTTTGTAGTACTGCAAAGCTGATTGCGAGTAGTATGTCCAGCGGACGGCGGCGGTGGTGTTAAGGGTTGTGCGTCCGTCTTTGTAGAGCCAGGTGAGCATGGCCGTGGGGTCATAGGACTCAATGATGCGGGCGCTGCGCTTTTCGCCGTTTTGCCAGCCCCAGTTGGGGTTGTAGAGGTTGTCATCTACCAGATCGTAGACTTCCTGATAAGTGGCGGAAGCGGTGGCGCGCTGTGTCGGACCGCCGAATGCTGTAAGGGTCAGGCTGTTGTGCTTGTCCAGGACTTTTTCCAGAGACAGGAACAGGCCGCCGCTGTTGTAGAATGTTCCATCAATGACGCCTTCTTTGGAGTAGCGACCTATGCCGCTGATTGTGAAGGCCCAGCCGTTCTTGCTCAGACCGGTGGAGTAGGTGGCCATAGCGCGGAACATATAGTTTGAGTTGGTAAATGCCAGCGAGCCGTTGAAGCCGGGGGCGTATGTGTCGGTGATGGTGTTGTAGTTGACACTACCACCCAGGCCGCCCATACCATAGTTGGCCACGGCTGTGCCTACGGCGCTGGTCTTGTTGCGGAAGGCGCGCGAGGTCAGGCCCAGCAGCGATGAGAAGTTGAAGCGGCCGCGTATGGGGTCGTTCATCTCGATGCCGTTGAGGTATACGGTTTGATACTCGGAGCGCATGCCGCGGTAGTTGAAGTACATGGGACCGAAGTTGTAGCTGGCCGTATTGTAGAATATATCATCGTTGGCTCCGGTAAGTGCCACGATGTTTTGGCGGCCGCTGTCGTCATCGTCGCCGGCGTCCATGGCGGACTCGTCGGCGTAGATGTCGTTGAGGTCACCATACATTTCGGCGTCATAATTGATGGGATTGAGGCGGATAGTACCCACTTCGGTAGTGGCGGAAGCCACGGTGATGTCGGCGCCGTAGGTTTCGTAGCCGTCATAAGCCACGAGCATGCGGTCGCTGGTGCCGGCAGTGACGCGCAGCACGAAGTTGCCGTTGGCATCTGTGGTGGCATTGCCTTGCTTGCTTAGGCTGACGGTTGCACCGGATATGGGCGCTCCCGTGGAGGCATTGACCACTGTACCAACGATTTTGGAACTTTGTGCCAACCCCGGCAATACTGCGGCCAGGAGCACAATCAGGAACAGTTTAAGTCTCATAAGGTGTTATTAGGTTTTTAATAAATTTATGTTGTCGGATAATGAAATGTAGTTAGTGGCCGTGGAACACGTTCCGAGCCTATGCCTTTTCAGGTCTTTGGCAGCATTGTCCGCCCTTTTGCATTGTCTTTTTTTTGCAAGTATAGCAAGTATAGGAGGTGTACAAGGCGTGGGTGCTGATTGTCCTTTCCCGCGAGCATGACTGAGTGGAACATCTCTATGTCGCACACCTGTATGCCCGTTTTCGCCATAAGAGGGAAAACAAGCATTGCACGAAACCCTGTCGGGCATCGCACTTCTCAGCGGAATTGGACGTCAAAATTACACATTAATTCGCAAATGGCAGCATAATATGTTGTAAAACATATATAGCGACCCCCCGGCTCCTCTCATTTTTAACATTTGGCCCTTGTTTTCGGTGCCCTTCGAGTATCCGGAGGCCTGGCTTGTTCACCCTTATGTCATAAAACATTTTCTTGTTGAGTAGGGTTAAGCAAGCTGATCTTGTGCTATTTAGATAGTAAGCATAAGACTACCACTACTACGGCAACTATATTTAGTCCGATTATAATGTTTAGCTTGTTGTTGAAGGATGAGATGGCTGTATTTATCGATTCTTCTGCGTCTTGTGTGGCGGTGGAGAGTTGTTCTATGGCAGTGTTGCAGGATTTAATTATTTGTTCTCTGTATTTTTCTATTGCAAAGGTCTGCTCTTTGTTGTGTTGTTCTAAGAGAGATACTATTGAGTGTATACTCTCTTGAATTCTCCCGAGGTCGCGAACATATGCCGATGTCTCGTTTTGAAGTTCTTCAAAAGCACTGACGGTGGTTTTGACCTGCTTATGTGCGGAATCAATGCCACGTAATTGCTGTTCTAACTCGTATAATGTGCGTTGTATCTTATCGTCAATCATAATAAATAAGTATTTGATAGTTCTTGGATGTTCTTTAGGTGTGTCCTTAGTTGAATAAGACAGTTTAGCTTCATGAAATAATCGGTGCTATCCTCGCTTATTGCGCCACTTTCCTCTAAGAGGTTCTTAAAGTTTCGGATTAAATATGTCTTGTTAGATGCCGAGTAAAGGTCTACAACTTCGTTGTAGTCATGAAGCAACTCTTCTTCCAGTAGTTCGTTGTCTTGTTGGCTAAGGAAGAGAATACAGAATATATTCAGCAGATTTAATACCGGATTCATTTCAGGTAATGCACGGCGAATTAATCTGATAGCGCCATGCAGGTGCTTGACGTTGTCAATCTGTGAGTCGTTGTTCACGATTTCTGGTTTGACAACTCGCATATATTTTTTTACAAGAGCAAAATCTGTTATCTCTGCTTGACTGTGAAGGTCTATGTTTGTATCATCTTTTAGTGAATACGGAATGTCGGACTTAGCTATGGAATCATAAGTCGTAAATCCTTCACGAGCGTATTTCGAATTGAAGTAATAATATATGAAGTCTTTGAGGTCTTCATTCGTGTCTTTCCAATCTTTATTCGAAGATACCGCTTGATTGCAGAACTGTTCTATGTCACTAATGCCTCTGGCGCGTTTGTCTGCTATATTTCTGTAGACAAAAGATGTAAGATTCTTAAGACACGCCAGTATTGTCCCTTCGGATTTTGCTTGCTCCTGAACTTGCTGTATTATTTCATTAGCTCGTTCTTCCGAATAGTACTTTCGATAATAAAAACGAAGATTGTCGAGGTATACACTATCTTCTTGACATCTTGTGGTGATACGGAAGCAATGGTTGACATAATCTTCAGTGAAATCTTCAATCAAGCCAATAACGCACATTCGGTATATTGCCTTCTGGATAGCGTCTTTGTATGATGTCTTTCCATAGACATTGACGTATTTTCCTTTATGAGGAATCTTTAGAGAGTTGCTCTTGATGGTTTCAAATACCGGTAGGTGACAAGAAATAAGAGACTCGTTGAGTCTGTCTAAGATATTATCCTTTCCTGCGGAACTATAGTCAATATAATAAGTCAAGACAGTTCCTGCCGGGTATTTTTTTATGAATTGAGTAATGCCTCGTGTCGCTTTTTTTATGGTGACTGTGTCGTCTGCATCAATATTATTAGGCGTTTTGCATTCTTCGTTGCTGATGATGACGTCAATGTTTGTCATCAGAAGATTCATAACATAGACCTCAAATTCTTTGCCCAAAAAATTTTGTTTGTAGAAATAGAGATTTGTCTGGTAATCCGCAGAATGCCCATTACCTGAGAGTTTTTGACCTTATGCAGCGCAGCATTATGTCTGATACTAGTTTTCATAGCTGTATTGTCTCCTTACTTTTCACTAGATACAGAGTGTTGCAACACTACTTCCTGCGTTGCTTCATCCCCGTCTAAATCTGCGGCAACTCGACCCTTTCT